>Ga0153941_1000243_pt1 | contig 25256 bp, 20 predicted proteins | sample TSNJ025MetaG_FD_104733 | JGI IMG/M metagenome (GOLD analysis project Ga0153941, IMG submission 104733) | Attine ant fungus gardens microbial communities from New Jersey, USA - TSNJ025 MetaG | ecosystem: Host-associated > Fungi > Mycelium > Unclassified | place: USA: New Jersey, Brendan T. Byrne...
CGATAGCCTAAGCGTATTGGGATTTATAATCCGTAATATCTGTTTGTCATTCACACAAACCTCCAATAATCTTTCCAGTAAAAGCAACCGATACTCCATAGGAATGATTTTAGCATAGGTAAGGGGGAACTCAAGACAGGTTCCAGTCTCCAGAAAGTCAACCAGACCCTGTTCAGAAAAAAAGTGATACGGCACGCTTGAATGGGATTGCCCCTGTTCTATACGGGCAATGACCTGTGCAAGGAAAACCTCTCTGTTATTCAAATCATCTCTCAGCAAGGTGCGCGCCATTTCAGCAGTGCCAACACTTAGGAGACAGGGAGAATACTCAAGCCAGTACTCATACTGTGAAGTACTCATTTTTTCAAGTACAATCACAATGAAGTCTGATAAACCTGATGATGTCCCGGAAAAACACCGGCATTTATTAAGCTGGCATCGAAATTGGTTACTATAAATATTGAACAGCTGAGGCTCCTTACATAAAACAGCACTTTCAAAGTCCTGGGAAAAGAGGAGCAGGGAGTCATTAAAAATAGCATGATACGGAAACAGTAACCCCTCATTGGTGTTGCTGATATAATTATCATAGTAAAAATAAGCATCATACAAAAACTGCGTGGAAAAAGAGAGTGAAAGGCTTGTAGCAAGGGTCTTCAGGTTGTGATTTTGCGTTTCCAATATATCTGAATTGCTTTTGACCAAATAAAGTATTTGCGTGATCTGTAATATCCGTTTATCAGGATTTGCCACAGATGTCAACACATGATTCAAGTATTCCAACCCCGGTTCAGGAGGAAGAAAAACGGAGAGCACAGGTTTTGTATGTGAATTGACAGTCCGGTTAAGCTCAGACTGAAATACATGCAGCGTGTTGTTCCTGCCCTGAATGGAATGAATCTGTCCGTCAGTACAGGAAGCCACATTATGATTACCTGTATATTCATAGGATTGATGCCCACGCTCATTTTCATAAATAACCGAGAAATTTTCCAATAACTCTTTTATGTAAAGTCTCTGGTAATAAATATCCGCTCCCATAAGATTAACAGCATAAGCTGTTTCCAATTCCTCCTTATCGAATGTCCTTAGTTGTAAGGGCTGTAATAATGAATGAAATGTTTCGGCTGAAGGAGTACGTTTATTATTCAGATACCGCTGAATATTATTACGGTCAACTCCTGTCAGCTTTGCATATTGCAATATATTTAATCTGCTTGCCAGCATATGCTTCTTTAATAATTCTCCGAATGAATCCATAAAACCACCAATCCCTTCTGTAAAATATGATTATGGGCCGATAATATACCGGCTAATTCGACACATTAATCCTATTATAGAAATTGTGGTTTTTCTTGTCAATAAGTTAATGAAAATAAATTGGCATATTTGCTGGCTCATATTGAAATTGTAGAAAATAGTTGTTACTATCTGATTGCAGACTGTATTGGGAATTGGGAATTTTCAAGTAGATTTTACAAAGGAGGAGTACAACATGAACAAAGCAGAATTAATAACAGTTATAGCTAAAAAGGCTGATCTCTCGCAAAAAGACGCAGAAAAAGCATTAAAGGCGTTCACAGATGTAGTGGCTGAGGAATTGAAGAAAGATGGAAAGGTTCAGTTATTTGGCTTTGGTACATTTGAAGTGACCAAGAGAGCTGAAAGAGAGGGCATAAATCCTCAGAGTGGCGAACGAATAATGATAGCTGCATTTAATGCTCCTAAATTTAAGGCTGGAGGAGTTTTAAAGAGTATGGTGAACAGTATATAAATGCCTCATAGGGATACTTTTTAACGCCTTCTTGATCGTATCGAAGTTGAAAAGTTTGAAGAGGCACATATCAAACATCTGAAGAGTATGATAGAAAATAAATTTGTTACATATCTTGTAAATAAGAAATACAGAATAGCTATCAATGTAACCCAGAAGCTTGTGTGAAAGGGAGAATACTCAGATGAATACCTGCGAGTCATGTCGGAACGAACAAAGAATCACAGTCCAATATCTATGTACAAGAAGCAGTCCTGGTATTTGGGAATGGAGTGGTGATACCTTTCATGAGCGAGTTACTTACCAATAAAGATATAGGAAAAAAATGATACAGCAGAATCTAAATATCAATGATACAGTACGCTAGGTAAAAAAAACGTACGTCAGCTCCGAGAAAAAGAGAGGCATATTTGCTGGCGCATATTGAAAACGCAGATAATAGTTGTTAATATTTGAATGCAGAATAATAAGAAAAAGACCTGTTATGTATAAATAGGAGCCTTTATGCTTGAAAGCAGGGGGGATTATATCGCTAATAACAGAAGGGAATAATAATGTCACAGCAAAAAAGATATTCTGAGTATGAAAATTCGTGGAAAAAATCAAACCAGCTTGTAAATCATGAGTTAAAATTGGCACAAGGGTTTAATGTTGCGGATACATATTTAAACCGTACATATTTAGACAATTTTTCTGCTGCGCTAATCGTACCTGCAAGCCGAAGTGTTATGGATACATCAAAAATTCGTATTGTTGAGGTGTCAAAGTTAGTTTTTGATGAAAACGAGAAATTTACAGATAAATTAATGAGTGTTTATTCTGCTTTGCATAGTTTAAACAGTGCTGTTGCATTGATTATAGACAGTGATGGAGATAGAGTACGATTTTATATTGGCGTTAGATCTGATGTGAATACATCGATTGCTGGAGATGTTTTAGAATCAACTTTGAAAGGAAATTTCCCGGGAATTGTATTTTGTTCTATGGATGTAGACCATACAAAGAAACTGATGGCGGATATTAGAGATAATGGCATTAAAAGTATGGCTACGGTATCAATGGTTCCCTCAGTTCGTGAAAAAGATTTTGAAATGGTTGAGTTTGTTCAGGGTATTGAGAAATTTATTGATACAATGAGTGGAAAAAACTACACAGTGGTATCATTGGCAATTCCGTTAGATTCATTGACAACACAAAAAAGAAAGCATGGGTATGAAGAATTGTATTCAGCTTTATCACCACATGCAAAGTTAACGATTGCTTACGGAGAAAATGAAAGTGTAGCTGTAAATGAAAGCATATCTGCCAGTTTTTCAAAATCAGTAAATCGTAGCGTTAGCAACTCAAATACAACTAGTTCATCACGGTCAAGCGGTACAAATTACAGTGAAAATAGTAATAGTAGCTACAATGCTGGATTTTCCGATGATGGTTGGAATGTTGGATGGGGTGGAAGTGATGGCTTTTCTAACGGTTCCTTTGATTCGTATACTTCTGGAAAATCATTTACTCAGTCGTTTTCTGATAGTGAAGGTTCGAGTTCGACAGAAGGTGTTACAAAAGGAACGACTGATACAAAAGGAACATCAAAGACTATTACGATAAATTTTGAAAATAAGGGTGTAAGCATTTTGATGGAGCGTGCACAGGCTCAACTCGAACGCTTTAAGGTATGTGAATCTTTTGGTATGTGGGAATTTTGCAGTTATTTTATGTCTAGGGATATTCATACAACAGCTTTAGCCGGAAATGCCTACAAAGCATTAATGACTGGTGATGAGTCAAATGTGGAAAGAGCGCATTTAAATATATGGTCTATAAATAAGAGCGATTCAATCAAGAGAATAGTTGATTATGTACTCAACTTTTCACACCCACTGGCAGAAATGCCATCATTTGAGGGTGGGTATGCAAAGCAGTTAGTAACTCCTACAAATCTTGTTAGTGGGAATGAATTACCACTGGTTATGGGATTGCCCAAAAAATCAATATCTGGTTTGGCTGTTGTCGAAATGGCTGAATTTGGGCGAGCAGTTGTTTATGAAAATCAACCACCTGTTCGTAACATTGAGTTTGGAAACATATACCATATGGGTGTGGTTGAGAAACCACGTGTCAAAATGGACTTGGATTTGTTTGCATCTCATTGCTTTATCACGGGTTCTTCTGGTTCGGGTAAATCATATGCTACATACCAGTTGCTGGAATCTGTTTTAAAATATGATGTCAAAATTATGATTATCGAACCTGCCAAGGGTGAATATAAACAGATTTTTGGAGGATTAAAGGGTATTAAAATTTTAACTACTGACCCAAATGCATACAGAATCCTGAAAATTAATCCATTTCAATTCCCCGATAACATTCATCTTCTATCACATATTGAGCAAATTTTGCAAATTTTTAATGCTTCATGGCCGCTATATGCTGCCATGCCGGCTATATTAAAACAAGCAGTTGTAGATGCTTATGTAAAATGTGGTTGGGATGTACAGAATTCTATATGGATAAATGGTATTAGTGACCATAAATACCCGGTATTTGCTGATATTCTTGCAAATTTACCTAAAATTATAGATAATTCAGATTATTCGTCAGATTCCAAAGGTGACTATAAAGGTGCATTGGTTACACGAGTGCAGTCTATGACTGTGGGTATTAATGGGGTAATTTTTAAAAACAGTGAAGGAATAGATGATTCTTTGCTGTTTGATTCTAATGTTGTTATAGATTTGAGTGAATTAGGGTCTGATGAAGCCATAGCCCTTATCATGGGTGTGCTTATTATGAAGCTCAATGAATATAGAAAATCACAAAGAAAATCAAATAAAAAATTGGAGCTTAATTCGAGTATACAGCACATTACAGTATTAGAGGAAGCTCATAATCTTTTGAAACGTACTTCCAAAGACCAGAATCAAGAAGGTGCAAACATGGTTGGAAAGTCAGTCGAAATGATTAGCAATTCCATTAAAGAAATGCGAACATATGGAGAAGGTTTCATTATTATAGATCAGTCGCCAATGGCTGTTGATACATCTGCCATCGAAAATACAGCTACAAAAATAGTAATGAATACCCCAGCGAAAGATGCTTGTGAAGAATTAGGAAGTGCGTTGTCATTAAATAAGACGCAAACTTATGAGTTATCACGCTTAAATGTAGGTGTTGCAGCTGTTTTTCAAAAAGGTTGGCTATCACCTATACTTATGAAAGTGGACAAATGGGATGATAGATATAATACTGAAGTGGTATATACTGATCAAGCTTCACTTAGATTGCTGAAAGGAAATTTAGTAGTTGCTTTGTTTGAACAATACCACGAAAAAAAATTCTCACCTATGCGATTGCGTTCTATAATTAGAGGATCTGATTTAACAGCTGACAAAAGGCGCGAAATCGACGAGATTATTATTTCATATAATGAGAAACTGTTCGCACCAAGGACGGTCAGCAAGCGATATTTTGCCCTGTTATTAATGGACTTGATTGGATGTGAGCCTCTATTTTCCGTGATTCCAACTACCGGAATTCCTACATATGATGAATTTACATTATATGATAGCAACTCAAATGAGTTTTCTATACTTGTAAAATTATATGAAAAGGGTGTAAGTGATTGGTTTGAAAAAATATTTGAGTCCATGAACTATTATATGACAATTGACTCTGATGAAATAAAAACAGAAGTTATTTTAAATCTGATTTTTATTATAGGAGCAGAAGGAAAGATTAAATATAACCGCAAAAACAAGTTAGCTATGATATGCCGAATGTTATATAGGATGTTTGGTTTGTCGCTTAAATGATTGGAGAGTAAGCTATGTCATTTGGACATTTTAAGGAAACAAACGAAGATAAAGAGAGCAATGAAGCAAGTGAGACTATTGATAATACTGAAAGGCCTAAAAATCAAATTCTTGAAATACCGAAAGACTTTGATGATTTTGACAGTAAATTAGATGCCAATGATGCAAAGGAGAGCAGTGAGAAACAGTCATCTATGGAAAAGGACGATTCTGGCGAAAGTAAGCGTGGGGAAGGCAAAGAAGAAAAGACAAGCATTCTTGATAAAATGAGGAATATATTCTCAAAGAAGGAATCTGGCGAAACAGATGAGTCTGAAAATACAGATGTTGATACAGATTCATCAAATGAATCTCAACAAGAGCAACTAAAGAAATCTTGGGAATTATCACCTGAAGATGTTAAAAAAGTGCATGAAGGACAAAATAAAGTTGCGGAGAAGGAGCGCAATGGTGAATATGAGAAGCCTTCTGAAGCATCAGGCTCAAGCGATGATGCAAGAGGAATTGAACACGGAGAAGATGGTGAAAGAACCCGTTATAGCGATGCACAGTACGTAGCTACACACCAAGACGCTGAGCATTAATTAAGAGACAATGATGTGGATTGAAAAGAGGTGATAAAATGCCAAGCTTAGTGGAAATAACATATAATCCATATATACCAAATCTCAGTATTTTAATAGATGGCAAACAACCTCCAGATTTCAGTAGGCTTGTTCAGTACTCTGACGAAGATATTTTGTTTTGGTATTGGGAAATCTTGGATGCTATTTATTTGGAAATCAGAAATAATTTTGTTATTTCATTTACTGGAACTGCGCAAGATGCACAAGTGTTTGAAAATGTATGTAGGCTACATAAGTTTTGTTGTGGATTTAAAGCAAGAGATTTTATCATATCGGAGCAGTTACAGATCCGAATGAAAAGGTTGAACCAATATATAAAAAAAACAAGTGATATGACCTATGTTAAAACAGTTATTGATGCGATCTTTTTAATTCCACCGCCGATGCAGGGATATTTGGAAGATATAGTAAGTATAGATGTAAATAATATTTTTTGTGCGGTAAGAGTAAATACAATAGGGCTTAGCTCAAATTATAAAGAGACAGAAAACAGCTTCCTGTTTTTACTGAGTAATTCTGATGAAATTGGCATCGCAAGACTTGAACAGCTTACACTGAAAAAACCTGCTTTTATATTGGTTATAGGTAATCAAGATGGCATGTATAAGATCACAAAAAACGCTTGGTATTACGGTACGTCGCAAGAAGGACTTGTTAATGCTATATTTATGTGTTTATTACAAGCACCGTTGTTGTTGGCCTTTCGCAGATGTGTAAAAAGTATTCACTCAAAGACTAATAGCACTGAGTTTTATAGGATATATGCTACTGCCCCTTTGATTGATATTGATGTAATAGATGTAATTGAATTGGGAAAAAGTGCTAAAATAACAGTCTCTTTTGATCCACCTGTTGGAAAAGAACCCGACCTTATATATAAGGTGACAAATCAAAACATAGCATCCTGCGATGGCTTATGTGTGTTTGGGAAACAAGAAGGTATAGCAAGCCTTGAGGTGTATCAAGAAGGGGATAAGAAGCCATTTCATACCAAAGAGTTACGGGTAATTAGGAGAAATCGCATAACAAAAATCATGCTGTCAGATGATTCGATTTTATTAGGCAAAGGGGACCGGAAGAGGGTTGGCTGTGATTATGCTCCACAAAATGCTGATAATGTAAGTTCTATTACCTGGAAAAGTAGTGATGAGAGTGTTGTAAGCGTTGATAGCAATGGTACACTAGCAGCTGTTGGTGCAGGGAATTGCCGTATCATTTGTTCAGCTGAAAATATATCTGCACAATGTATGTGTACTGTAAAACCATATTTGGAGTATATTATATTCGAATTTGAATTACATGATGGGGTTATGAATCTTGAACCTATGACAGTAGTTAAGTTGAAGATAAAAACATATCCAGATAGTTGTGTGGATGATGAGTGGACTATTACATCTTCAGATTGTAATGCAGTAAATGCAGTCAAAGACACATTGTATGCGAAGGCGAAAGGGAATGCGATTATTACCGTAAAAAATTCTAGTGGTCGTATAAGTCAGAATTTTGAGGTTGTTGTAACCAAGAAAAAGGCAGGCTTTTTTAAGACAATATTTAGTAAAAAATGAAGGGAGTATTACTATGGGTATGTATATCGGAGTTGACTTGGGAACTACATTTTCATGTATGGCATATATCACAGAGAATGGGCAGCCTGAGATTATTCCAAATAGTGAGGGTGAGAGTACAACACCTTCAACGGTCTTGTTTGATGATAACTCAACAATTGTTGGTAATGAGGCAAAAAATCAAAGCCTTTTTGACCCGCGAAATTTTGAGCAGTTCGTCAAAAGACATATGGGAGAGCGTGATTATCTTTTCACTACCAAGAAAGGAGAGAAGTATTCAGCAGAGGCTATTTCGGCAATTGTCTTATCAAAAATGAAAGCAGATGCAGAGAGTTATCTGGGGGATTCAGTAGATGGTGCAGTTATTACTGTTCCGGCATACTTCAATGAGACCCAGAGAAAGTCTACTATGGATGCTGGAAAGATTGCTGGTTTGAATGTTATAGCAATTATTAATGAGCCTACTGCTGCAGCATTGGCATTTGGAATTTCTAAAGGAACTGACAAGTCTCAAACTATTATGGTATACGATTTAGGCGGAGGTACATTTGATGTTACTGTAATGCGTTTTGATAGTGAAAATATTACGGTACTCGGAACTGCTGGAGACCGAAAACTTGGAGGGTATGATTTTGATGACAGGATCATTAATGCAGTTATTGAGGCGGCAAAGGAGGAAAACATTGATATTGAAAGAGATATGACTGCCAGACAGGATTTGCAATTAAAAGCAGAGGCTGCCAAAAAATCTCTTTCGGCTAAAGATAAAACCAATATTATGCTTAATATTGGTGGGCATCCATTCAAATATACATTATCTAGAGAAGATTTTACGGATATGATTGAACCACTCTTGTTTAAAACCACAGGCAGTATGGAAAATGCATGTGACGAGGCAGGGGTTGAATATTCTGATTTGGATAAGATTCTCCTTGTTGGAGGTTCTACAAGAATGCCGTCGGTTAGAGAGTGCATTAAGGACGAAACAGGTTTAGAGCCTTCTTCGGAAGTACATCCTGACGAGGCAGTTGCGATTGGTGCTGCATATCATGCTTTGGATGTTCTAAAGGAAAGCAAAAAAAAGGCAAGGCAGAGCGGTGACACATCAGATGAGGTTTTTAATGTAAGTATTCCGGAAATGAGCCGTCAATACACTTTTAAAGATGTGACATCGCACGGTGTTGGCTTAGTAATTCAAAATGAGTATGGTGAAGAAGAAAATTCTGTCATTCTTCCGAAAAATGTTCAGGTTCCGGTAGAACATACCAATTGTTATTCTACCACTGTTCCGTATCAGGAAAGGCTATTGATTAGAGTTACACAAGGCGAAGAATCGGATTTGAGGTATGTGACTGTAATCGGAACCGCTGAAATTCAAGTATCTCCACGTGAGAAACTGGTTGGGATTGAAGTGACCATCTCTTGCGACGAAAATTCAATCATTCATGTGAGAGTATATGATCAGGATTTAAAACAGGATTTGGGAGAAATGCATATTGACCGTGTATACAATCTCTCAGATGACGAGGTTAAACAGAATCAGATGCGCATTAGTAAATTGGATATCAGTGGTGATTAAGGGGGGATAGTAGGTTATGACAATTACATACGACTTGTATAAAGAACTGGATCTTGATCGTTCTTGGGATGAAAAAATCATAAAAGATAGATTAAAGGATATCCAGAAATTATGGACTCAGAGACAAAGTGCTTGTAATGACAAGGAGCAGCTTCTTAATATTGACAAAGTTCTAAAAACAGTTGAGGAAGGATATCGATATCTTATTAAGGCAATTAAGAGGAAACAGTATGACGAAGCTCTTGATAAGGCTTATAAAGATGGCGTAATAAAAGACGACACTGAGCAGAAAATGAAGAGCCTGCTTGATCAGGCAATGACATATTATCGCAAAGGTAATATTAAGCTGGCTGCAAAATGTGCACAGGAAGCCATTGATGGTAAGGTGAATGATCCGAAGGCATATGATATTCTAGCAAGATGTCACTTTGATATGCAGAATTATCAGCAATCTATAGATACTATTGACGCTGGAGCGGCAATTTATACTGACAACTTGGATTTACATTGGCTTGGAGCCAGAATTGCAACAGTAGGAACACAGAATTATGAGGACGCGCAGAGCCGAGTTAATAAATTGCTTGCAATTGCACCTGATAACCCCATTGGACACTCTGAGCAGATATTATTACACCTACGTAAAGGTGATGAAGTTTTGGCATTTCAGGAAATTGATTCTTATATTGCTGCTAACCCTTCAGACGAGGGATATAAGCGTAGAGTTGCATATAATTTGGATATATATTCTGATGGATGCTACTATTATGATGCAGCACAGAATGCCTCATTTATTGCGGATAAAAAGTCCTATGAAAAGTGTTTAAAAATTAGAGCAAAGGCTGCAGAAATCTATAGTGATGAGCATACTCAAAATCAATTGGAAAAAGCTAAATATTTTGGTAAAAGGGAATGGAATAGCTGGAATAAGGAGAGTATTAAATCATTAACCATCTATGGAGCAATTTTCCTTGTTCTTATGTTGCCAGTTGGTTTACTACTTTTAGCAATTGATGCATTGCTAATTTATTTTAGTTTCAGACCTTATTGGCAAATTAACAAAACCTATGTAACTGGTCAAATGGGCGCTGCAGAACGCATCGTAAGTACTATTGGTGATTATGCTGCACGATTTGGTGGATGGTTACTACGTTTCCTTTGGAATTTAGTGATTATGTTTTTCAAATTTGTAATAGGGCTTGTTTCGGGGAGTTTGTTTAGGTAATTTATACGTATATACAATTGTGGTGCCCATCAATAATAGATTGATGGGCACTTTTAAAAGGAGATCGTGGTCAAGGGAATTAATATGCATGATAGATTTGAAAATCATATGGATGTATCCTCCTTACCGAAGTGGATATAGGATAGTTTTCGTGGAGGAAATCATAGAATAATTGAGGGTACAGAGGATATGACCTTATATAGAGCATATGGAGAAGGTGCTGGAAAACAAGAATTTTTAACTAACAAATGCCCATAGATAGAATGAGTCTAAAGGTAGAGTTAGCTTTGTTGACAAAAGTTGAGTACAGTATGACAGATGAGGGTTTTAAGGGAAACGGCAAGACGGAATAATTCAAGAGAATACTATTGTGATGTAAGTATCCCCAAAGGGCCGATATTGAATATCGGAAAAGTTTGCGAACAGTCTACAGCGGATAACTATACTCTAAAAGGTGGTGTTGGCTAAATCCTTGTATCACCAGAATTTGTAGCTAAGCCCTGTCATTATAAAAATGAGCATCAATTAGGTATTGAAGGAAACTATAACGATTTTTCAAATTATGTAAAAACATACGAATCTTAGGACAGGGATTCGTTTCTCGCTATTCAGGGTGTAATGGTTATTAGGAATGTTTTTGCATGGGAAAGGAAGAGTGAATTTTAATTTACTCTTCCTTTCCCATGCCGTCATCAGCAACAGCGTAAAAAAGATTTTCACTTTGCTTTTAATTATACAATGTAAGTAATTCTAAAACGTTCTAAATAAATAAGCCCACATAACTAATATTAGTTATGTGGGCTCTTTCTTTTCTCAGCTGTCAAGGGACAGCATGCCAATTCAGTATGGCAGTAAAAATATCACTAAGTATCACTATGGGCTTACCAAGTAGCAATGAAAACACTATGCGTAAGCTGCACAAGAAATGTACAAATAAAAGATAATATTTTTTTAGGAGGAATGAATATGCTCAGGTCAAAAATCAAAAATATCAGTATAATTATGTCTGTATTATATGTAGCGACATTACTATCTGCGGTCAATGTACTACATGTAGAAGCGGCATCGAAATTTGATACAATTTATTATGCTGCGACTTATCCTGATGTATTAGCGGTAGTTGGAACAGACCAACAAATGCTGTTAAATCATTACCTTGAACATGGAATTAACGAAGGACGACTGCCATATGAGGGAACTGAACCAGGCGTTGCTGTCAGCGGCATAACAGATCCATCAGAAACTTTTGATCCGGAATACTATGCAGCAGCGTATATTGATGTTGCATCATACGCAAGCCTGAGTATAGAAGAACAACTCTATGGCATTTCCGCTTCCCTTCGCCAACTGTTTAATAATGGTATGGCATACTCAATGAGTGTTCCACATTATAATGATCCTCATGGATATTTTGTTTTAGGTACGGCATCCTGTGCCGGTTGTACCCGGACAACAGGCCTGTGTCTGAATATACTCGGCATCTCATATGAGCATGTAAATGAAAATCAGTATTCTCACCAATGGTGTCGTATTAATGTCAATGGGGTCTATTGGATATGTGATGCCTATGGTCTGTATTGTGGTCAGGAGCCTGCGCCTAATGAGCATCCTTATTTGAAATAGGATAAGAGAAGGTTAAATTAAGCTACCAGCCATAGATGTAGCCAGTAACTCAGAACCCTGTATTTTAATGGAACACGCTTAAGCCTTGGGCAACCTATAGTTGGAGAATTTTCAAGATAGAATACCTTGTCATCAAATGCATCTAAAAAGAGGAGTGCACATTCTTCCCCAGTGTCTTTAAGGCAGCGTATTACATAGTCTTCCAAGACAGAATTTGCTGCAGGTGAGAGCTCAATATTATGCGTGGGAATTCTCCTTTATTAATGCCCGGAGATTTTTAGTAGCAGTACCGGCCGGTATATCAGATAAACCAGCTTTTCTCAATTCTTCAATTTCGATCAGCTTCTCACGGAGTTCCAGTTGTTTTTCACGCTGGTCATAAGAAGCGATATCCATAACAACCAAGTCCCCCTCACCATTTTTGGTTAAAAAGACAGGTTCACCGGTTTCTTTGCACAAATTTGAAATTTCATTATAATTCTGCCGGATTACTGCAGATGGTTTAATAATTGTTTGCATTGTAAAACTCCCTTCATAGCAATATTATTATGATGTTATTATGCTATGAAGGAAATGAAAATGCAATATAAAATAAGAATTACTGTTGATATCCACTCTCTGGTCAACTATCCGTTAAACATGTATTTGTCGGATAGTCATCCTGCCATATTGGTTGTTATGTCTAATATCCATGAGGAAGCAATCATTCATCTGGGTCGGATGAAATAGCGATACTTTTAGATAGCATAGAGAGCCGGAGTATTTTTAATTCCAGGCATTTATCATTTTGAATCATTACACATGAAAATGATTCACTTACACAAACTAAAAAATATAACTACTTGATAACAATATGTAATAGATATATACTAAATATAACTAAGAGAGTGGAGAACGGATTACATAAATACACAAATGAAGCATTTATAGTGCAAAGAGGCAGCTAAAATGATGTATCCATATATTACGTCAACAGATGAAACCTTGATACCCCATTTACAAATTATTATAAGGAGTGATTATTCCAATGCCATTAGTAAAAATTGAAGTCATAAAAGGACATACCAACGAATATAAAAAGACATTTTTGGGGGCAGTACATGATGCGCTGGAATTGGCGTTAGGCATTCCTGATTGGGATCGCTTCCAAAGACTATATGAGATTGATAGTGAATATTTTGAGCTAAGTAATGAGAAAACCGATAAATTTTGCATAATTGAGTTAACCATTTTTCCAGGAAGAAGCAAAGAGTTTAAAGGTGAAATAATTAAAGAAGTAACAAGAGTGTTAGGAGAACGCCTTAACATTATGCCATCTGACATTTTTATCATAATAAATGACCCACCCCTTGAAAATTGGGGATTGGGAGGCGTTCAAAAGAGCAACTGAAGAAGCAATTTTTACCTCAATGGCTTGAGGTGTTAGCTTTTAGTAAAGTAATGCAGAAACAAAAAGAGGATGTTTAATATGGCGATTGTGTTTCCTCTCGGAAATGATGACTTTTCAGAAGTTCGTGATAATGGCAATTACTACATTGATAAGACTGATTTTATTCATGAACTGTTAAGCAAGCAGTTCAAGGCAAATCTGATAACTCGTCCTCGTAGATTTGGAAAGACGCTGACCTTGTCCATGTTGGAGGACTTTTTTGATATTAACCGTGACAGCAAAAAGCATTTTGCTGATTTAGCAATTTCAAAGAATGTCGATATTTACGAGAACTGGATTAATCAGTGGCCAGTGTTATTTTTGACACTAAAGAGTGTGGAAGGAAATGATTTTAGCAGTGCATATGGTTTGTTAAAAGAATTAATTTCTGATCTTTGTATAACACATAATTATCTTGAAGACAGCGATGAAGTTAATACCGCAGATAAAGGGAGATATCGGCGCCTAAGAGATGGAGTTGCCAGCGATGCAGAAGTGAAGGGCTGTCTTTATGCATTAATGCGTATGATGACAGCGTATTATGGCAAACAGGTCATTCTGCTTATTGATGAGTATGATGTTCCTTTAGCAAAAGCAAGTGAAGGAGGCTACTATTCACAGATGCTTGATGTAATCCACTCTCTGCTGGGAAAGGTTCTGAAGACCAATAGATTTCTAAAATTTGCTGTGGTAACCGGGTGCTTACGAATTGCAAAAGAAAGCATTTTCACAGGCACGAATAACTTTGTTTCGGATACCATAACGGATAACCGTTTTAATGAATATATTGGCTTTACACAAAATGATGTGCAAAAAATATTGACGGATACCGGGTTCACAGAACATATGGAAGAAATCAGTATCTGGTACGATGGATATCGCTTTGGCAATATAGAAGTATATTGTCCCTGGGATGTGCTGAATCATGCAGCTGCCTTACAGGAAAACCCGCATGCGGAACCAAAGTGCTATTGGGAGAATACAAGCCATAATGCAATTATACGCAGATTTATTGACCGGGAGGATTTGTGGAAAGAGGAACATATAAATGATGACTTTGAAACCTTGCTGGATGGCGGATACATCAAAAAAGCGATCACTGAAAATCTGACTTACGATATGCTGCACTCCTCAGCAGATAATTTATGGAGCCTTCTCTATCTAACGGGATATCTCACAAAGGTATCACCTGGAGAACTACATGAGGAAAATATCATGCAGGAAACAAAGGAAGTGGCACTTCGGATTCCAAATGAGGAAATCAGAAGGCTTTTCAGGAGCACGGTCACCGAATGGTTTAAAGCAAAGGTTAAATCAACTGACAGAAGTGAATTGTTTGATGCACTATGGAACGGCGATGAACAAGAATGTGCCAGACTCCTGTCACAGATGGTTTTTGAGACCATAAGCTTTCATGATTATAAAGAAGATTTTTATCACGCCTTTGTTACAGGAATCCTTTCTTTTGCGGGATACAAAGTAGTTTCCAGTCGAATACCCCGCAGCAAGCTGCGAGGTATTCGACCCTCGCGGCATTCGCCAAACGGGTTACCGTTTTATGCAGGAGAAAAACATTCCTGCGCAAAGCCAAAGATTGGCTTGCTCAATGCTCGCGGGAATAAAGAACAGGGCGAAGGACGTTCCGACATTTTACTTTTGGATGAGCGGGGAGCGAAGGTGATTGTGATTGAAGTAAAACACTCCAGTACCCTAAAAGGGCAGGCAAAAAAATGTGATGAGGCATTACAGCAGATACGCACGAAACGGTATGCTGAGAGCCTGGAAGAGGAATATGATGAAATCATGCTTTATGGAATCAGTTTTTTTAAGAAGCGATGTGAAGTAAAGGCAGAGAAATATAAATAAAAGTCAACGCATAGATAGCACCATCCTTTGGTTACAAAGTTTAATTTACCCAAAGTGGTGCTTTTCTTTATTGTTGAACCGGATATATCACTGCCTTTTTTTCTCATACCCCAAAAAACTGACAGTTTCATCCGTAACTTCCAACTCATAAGGATTTACCTGATCCTCCCACTTCCTCGCGAATTTATGAGTGCCCACAGGATAAATAGAAATATGAAGTTCACCATTGCATCTCACAAACTCCCAATTACCGTTATTACATCGGATTTCTATTTTCTGATCCAAATAAACGCCTTCATATAACTGTGCCGATTCCTCGCTCAGTTCAATTTCCTCAAATCTGTGGGGTGTTTCATACTGTTGTGTAAACAATATTCTGCTTATATTGTCACCTATACGATAATGATTTCCGCATTCCAGATTTGCGATGATAATTACGCAAATATCATCTGCAAAGAAATTTTGCATGTAAGCCATCACCCCAAAATGGTCCCCTCCGTGTTGATACCTGTCTTTACCATAAATCCGGTCATGATTCAATCCATAACAGTAGTTATTAAGATTATCACTTAAATATAAAGAGTACGCCTTTTCTGATAACAATTGATGATTTTTAAGACATTTATACCATAGATGTAAATCCTCACAGTTTGAAACAATAGCGCCTGCTCCAATACTGAATTTTTCATTATAATATTGACACCTGACAGGAGTATCTCTGTCCATTTGATAAGGATAAGCTTTATTATATATTATGTTAAGCCCATCATCCAAAGCGGAATGAATCATCCCTAAAGGTCTGAATATATTTTCTTTCAGATATTCGCCAAAAGAAAGACAGCTCATGTTTTCCACGATCCATGCAAGCACATTATACCCTGCATTACAGTACTCATATCTTGAACCCGGTTCAAAACGGACGGGTTTCTTTATGTACGCATTAAAATAATCTTGTCTATTATAGGTATCTCTGTTATGAACTCCAAAAAAATCATCACTAAAATTATAAAACTGATTTAACCCTGAAGTGTGTGACATCAAATGATGCAGTGTAATACGTTCGTCAATCCATAACGCTTTCGGCAGATATTGATTAGCCGGTACATGAATCTCCACAAGACCCTTATCAAATAGCTGCATAATTGAGAAAGCAGTAAATTGCTTTGAAATTGACCCAAGGGAAAAACAGGTATCTATTGTATTATCAATATCAAACTCATGACACGCTTTCCCCGTTGTGGATTGAAAAATCACTTTTCCTTCCTTAAATACGCAAATAACACCAGAAAATGGCCACACATTCATATATTCATCAACATACTGCTTAAGCATACTTACCATACCGCTATATTCACCACCTAATATAAATTTTCTAAACTCACGCTGTCATTACCAACAGCGTTGAATAGATTTTACTTTGTTTTTAATTATACAACGTAATTACGCTGAATAAAAGTCCGAATGAGGCAAGCGAAGAAGAAATCCCAACATTTAGAAAATATTTAGAATTTTACCAGAATTCTTTTAAGTTTTCCGCTGTATATTTTAAATGGTAAAAAAAGTCATCTAAATCTATTGACAAATAGATTGCATTGCTGTATTATGCAATTAATACAACGACACAAAAATTACATATATGAGGTGGAAAATGAGTACATTAGTTGAAATCAGGGATGTTTGTAAGATTTATAATCCTGGTGAGAATGAAGTCAGGGCTCTTGATCATGTAGATGTCAATATTGATGAGGGTGAATTTGTTGCTATTATCGGGCAGTCCGGCAGCGGCAAATCTACGCTGATGAATATGCTGGGATGTCTTGATGTACCAAGCAGCGGCTTATACATGCTTCATGGGCAGGATGTCTCAGACTTAACGGAGGATGAATTGTCAGATATCCGTAATCGTGAGATTGGATTTATTTTTCAGGGATTTAACTTAATACCCAGCCTGACTGCACTTGAGAATGTGGAACTGCCGCTTATTTACAGAGGTGTATCCAGGTCAAAAAGAGTGGACCTGTCCATTCGTGCACTGGAAAAGGTGAATCTGGCTAACAGAATGGAACATAGACCGGCAGAAATGTCAGGCGGACAGCAGCAGAGGGTGGCTATAGCAAGAGCCATTGCCCAGGCCCCGCCCATTGTTCTGGCGGATGAGCCCACTGGTAACCTGGATTCTTATTCCAGCCAGGAGATTATGCAGATACTTAAGAACCTGCATAGTGAGGGCAGGACGATCATTCTGATCACGCATGATAATGAGATCGCCCAGCAAGCCAAACGAATAATCAAATTACGCGACGGTAAAGTAGAGCATGATTCTGGAAAAGCCGTTCTGCGTGCCGTATTATAAGCCGTAGTTAACAGAAGTATATATAAAGACTGAGGGACATTAAAGAAAGGACAGGAGCATAGTTAATGAAAAAGAATAAGAACAACGAGCTGGAAACAGAGAATGCAGTGTCACAATCGGCGGAACCATTGAAAAAGAGAAAAAAGAAAAGGAAAAAAGCCCCCATTATCATCCTTGCTGTCATTGTAGTACTGGTCATTGTAGTCCGATTTGTCGCCTGCGGTAACGGGACGGAAACGGCAATTGTTACTACCACAAAGGCTATGCGCGGGGATTTGGAAGAAACTGTAAGCACCAGCGGTACTGTAAACAGTGATGAGCAAAAGATTTATTTTTCCCGGGCATCTGCAACAATAGAGGAAGTTCATGTGGTAGCCGGAGACAGTGTTAAGAATGGCGATCTTCTGGTTACTTACGATATGGAGGCAATGGATAAGGCATTGCGGGAAGCCGCACTTCATCAGACAGTCAGCCTGAGCTCCTATAACAGCACCATAAGCGCTAATTCAGATAATCAGTCAAAGCTGCAGGAAGCCAATACCAATCTGTCTGTGCTGAATCAGCAGATTGCGGACTATAAGGCTTATCTGACGCAGCTGAAAGAACAATTGACCAAGAATCAGCGGGATACCAGTTCCGGGCTTGCGACGGAAAACATGAATTTGACATCAAGATCCAGCCAGATTCAAAACCAAATAAATGCGCTTGATAAAGATGATCCTAACAATTTTACGCAAATTCAGGAATTAACACAGCAGCTTCAGGAGGTTAGCGCAGCTCAGGCACGCAACAGCTACCTGCAGCAGATTGCATCTTCATCAGCATCTGATTATGATGTGAAAATGCAGAAGGAAATTGATGACATAGCAGAAAGGCTCTCCGAGTGTGAGAAATATAAAGCAGAGATGGAATCCCAGAAAACTACAAGTGAAAATAGTGTTATGGATTCCTATCAGAAAGAAAATTATGCTGCAACACTGGAAATCGCACAAATGACTTACTCCCAGGCAGAAGAGAATTACTATACCGCAAAACAGGGAGTGATAGCGGCATTTGATGGTATCGTAGTGGATTGTACAGCGGTGGAGGGTGCAACCATACCAAGCGGGACACAGCTCATGGTACTTGCAGACAGTAATAATATAAAAGTTAACTTTAATGCATCCAAATATGATCTGGAAAAGCTGGAGATCGGACAAAGTGCGAAATTGACCATATCCGGCAATGTATATGACGGAAAAGTGAGTAAGATCGACCGTATGGCCTCCATGAATCAATCAGGGACTCCGATGGTGGGAGTAGAGATACATATTACAAATCCGGATGATAATATTATCCTGGGACTGGATGCTAAGATTGAAATCAATACCAAAAATACGAAAAATGCTCTGCTGGTTCCAGTAGAAGTGATTAATGCGGACAAAGAAGGCGACTTCCTGTTTGTAGTGGAAAATGGAATTATTGTAAGGAAAGCAATTGTGTGCGGCATTTCTTCAGATACCTGGCAGGAAGTCATTGAAGGGATTACCGAAGAGGACCAGATTGTCCTCACGACCTTTTCAACGATAGAAGAAGGTATGGCGGTTATCGCTACGCCGACATATTAGGAGGCGGATAAATGGCACAAATATGGGAATATACTAAAATCGCCCTGAAAAATTTAAGGAGCAACAAGGGACGTTCTATTCTAACCATGTTGGGTATTATTATTGGTATTTCCTCTGTTATCATGATTATTTCCATTGGTAACGGCGTTAAGAACGGAATCAACAGTGAACTGAATTCTCTGGCGGGCGGGCAGCTTTATATCTATTCCTATGGTAATGGTGAAGATGGAATAACAGTTGAATTTACTGAAGATGATATGGAAGCCATTATGGAGAAGGTTCCAAATGTGAAAGCAGTAACGCCGCAGTGGCAGTTTAATGCCACATCAACAGGCAGAAAAGGTGATTTTTCATCAACAGTATACTTTGGAACCGCCGGTCTGGAATACTACAGCAATGATCCTATCATAAAAGGAAGATATTTTACCGACAGTGATTATTATGCAGCTAATAAAGTCTGCGTTATCACAGAAGGAAGTGCAAAAAAACTATTTGGCACCACCAATGTAATTGGAATGACCATTGACGTTAACCTGTATGGAATGACACAGGTATTTACTATTATAGGAATACGGCAGGACAATGCTTCCCTGTTGTCTGGTCTGATGTATTCAGATTCGGTTACCATAGAAGCACCCATTTCCGTAATTACCTCTTCTTATGGTTTTTACGTTACCATAAATGACCTGCTGATCATCAGCGAAGGCGGCGAATATTCCTCTCAGGTAGCCAGAGATGTGATAAGTCTGATGGAAAGCAGGCATGATGTCCGTGGTAAGAATGCCATCCAGATACAGAACTTCAATGATGAAGTGGATATTATAGATCAGGTACTAAGCTATATTACCTTATTCGTAGTGTTTGTGGCTGCTATTTCCCTGTTGGTTGGCGGAATTGGCGTTATGAACATCATGCTGGTATCCGTAACAGAACGAACCCGGGAAATTGGTATCCGTAAATCCCTGGGAGCCCGTACCAGCTCCATTATGGTACAATTCCTGTCGGAATCAGCAATTATCACTCTGGTAGGCGGCCTCATCGGCATTGTCATAGGAGTGGCAGGCGCGATCGGCGTTTGCAGCCTGGTGGGATTCACGGCCCAGGTATATGTAACCACTGTTCTGGGAGCGACTCTTTTCTCCTCATCAGTGGGAATCTTCTTTGGAATCTATCCTGCCAGAAAAGCAGCCAAGTTAAGCCCGATCGAAGCACTCAGGCATGAATAGAGGAATATAAAGGAATATAAAGGAATTTGGAAAGGACTATTGCAATGGTTGCGATAGTCCTTTTTGACATGGAAAATAAAATTCTGCATAGCATTAACTATATATTATTTCCAAATCAATTCTGCCATGGTATAATATTTTGATACCATAGTATAATGTTTTGATATCATAGTATAATGTTTTGAATTTATTTGTCCGCTGCGCGGGCAGACAGGAGCAAAAAATGAAACGTTTACTTCTTATAAGCTTTGACGCCGTTGGAGATATTGAGTTTGATACCCTATTGAATTATCCCAACTTTGCCAGACTGGTAAAGCGTTCAGCAGTTACAAGGCAGGTGCAGAGCATATTCCTTTCCAATACTTATCCGATTCATACATCTGTTGCAACGGGAGTGATGCCCTTTCAGCATGGTGTGACATCGAACAACGAACCCTTTCCTATAGAACATCCGGTTTGGATAACAGATGAACGAAGGATCAGGACCAAGACCCTGTGGCAGGCAGCAGCGCAAAGAAATATGCGGGTTGCTGCAGTCATGTGGCCGGTTACTGCTCATAGTAAGACAATCAAATATAATGTACCGGAGGTTCTGGCACGTCCGGGCAAGAGTCAGATCATTACCAGCCTGAAAGCCGGGAGCAAGGCATTACAGATAAAGCTGTTACTGCGGCACAGGAAGCTGCTTAACGGCATCAGACAGCCGGCATTGGATTCCTTTACCACTGCCTGCATGGTGGACATCCTGCAGGAAAAACGGCCTGATTTTGCTCTGGTTCATTTAACCTGCTATGATACCTTATGTCATACCTATGGCAAAAACAGCAAAGAACTGAACATTGCATATGAATCCCTGGATCGGAACCTGGGTGCGCTGCTTAAGGCTGCCGGAGAAGATATGCAAGTGATCCTGTTCTCCGATCACAGCCAAATCAATGTGCATAAGATTCTGGATCCAAACAGTCTCCTGTATGAAGCGGGATTGTTAATAAAAGAGGAGAAAGCCTGGAAACCGGGTGAGACCGGCTGTTTTGTAGAATGCTGTGGCGGCAGTGCCTTTTTCCATCCAGGAACACTTCCTGAAGAAAAAGTAACCGAAATAGCAGAGCAAATCCGGCAATACGAAGGCTTCAACCGTTTTCTGACGGAAGAAGAAATGCAGGTATGCGGAATACAGAAAGCCACTTTTGGATTTTGTGCGCTGCCGGGTTATTGTTACGATTTTGCATCCAAAGGAGAAAATGCCAATCATGGTTATCCTCTGGATTATAATGATTATAATGTCTTTTACCTGGCCAAAGGGGAGGAGGTAGTGGCAGGCACGGTAAGACAGGGCGGCAGTTTACTTGATATTGCGCCGCTTGCAGCAAAAATGTTAGATCTGGATATGATGTAACTCATTCATGTAACCCATTGATGCAACTTATTCATGTAACCCATTGAAATAACAAGTATAAAAGGAGCGCATATGAAATTTAATAAGCAGGAAAAGAGCTGGATCATGTATGACTGGGCCAATTCGGTATATGCAACGATCGTAATGACAGCGATTATACCAATCTTTTTTGCCAACATGGCCAATACTGCCGGTCAATCAGGAGACTACTGGTGGGGAATCGGATCATCGGTCTCAATGGCGATCGTAGCGGTAATGGCACCGTTTATAGGAGCTTTTGCGGACTACAGCGGATATAAAATGAGAATATTCATCTTCTTTTTAGTATTGGGTCTTGTTTTCACCTTTTTATTTGCAGTTACGGAAAACTGGATACTGCTGCTGATCGCATATATTATGTCCCGTATCGGATTTTCAGGCGGCAATCTGGTTTATGACAGTTTTTTAACAGATGTGACGGATCATGAGCGTATGGACAGAGTATCCAGCTACGGTTATGCGCTTGGGTATATCGGCGGAAGCACGATACCATTCCTGTTCAGTATAGCACTGGTATCCTTCGGGAGTTACATTGGCATTGGTTCTGTACTGGCTATTAAAATTACAGCTATTATCACGGTATTGTGGTGGGGGATTTTCTCTATTCCTTTTGTTAAAAATGTAAAGCAGAAATACAGCGTGGAAAAACCGGAAAAAGGAACTGTGAAAAATGTATTACAGGCAGTTCTGCACACGGCGCGTGATATTTTCCGCAACAAGAAGGTACTTATATTTATTCTGGCATATTTCTTTTATATAGACGGGGTTGGTACGATTATCACAATGTCCACCAGCTATGGAGCAGCATTGGGCCTTGATTCTACCGGAATGATACTGGCTCTGCTGGTGACACAGATCGTGGCAGTTCCCTGCTCCATCGCCTTCAGCAGCCTGAGTAAGAAATTCGGTTCACTCAAAATGATTATGACAGCAGTTTGTGTTTATTTTGCAATCTGTATTGTGGGTTTTATCATGGGTTTGGGAATGGAACAGAGCTTTCTGACAAATAGTGAAGCCTTGATGCTGTTCTGGCTTCTGGCTATCCTTGTGGGAACCGTACAGGGAGGTATTCAGGCAATTTCCCGATCCTATTTCGGAAAGCTGATACCGCCTGAAAAATCAGGAGAATATTTTGGCTTTTTTGATATCTTTGGAAAGTTTGCTTCCGTATTGGGGCCTGGACTTTATGCCCTGACCAAGAGCCTGACCGGATCCAGCGCAATGTCCATTCTGTCAATTGTCATATTATTCCTGATCGCCATGGTCATTCTGATTGCAGGACGTAAGCAGTTGGTTTAAGGAGCGGCAAGGAGATATTGGATGACTCATATTTTACTGGTTGAGGACGATGTTCCTTTAAGTAATGGAATTGTACTTACTTTGCAGGAAAATGAGCGGCAGTTTACACAATGCTTTGATATTTCCGCTGCAAAGCTTAAGCTTGGCAGGCAGCAATTTGACCTGATTATATTGGATATTAACCTGCCGGACGGCAGCGGGCTTGATTTTTGCCGCTGGATCCGCTTATCCTCGGCTGTTCCCATTCTTTTTTTAACAGCGAATGACACAGAGCTTGATGTGGTGTCCGGCCTGGATATGGGCGGGGATGATTACCTTACAAAACCGTTTAGTCTGGCGGTTTTGAGAGCAAGAGTTGCCGCTTTGTTACGCCGTACAGGTACACCGTCCAATCAAACGAGTATCAGGACTGACCGCTTCCTGTTTGACTTTGAGAGAATGATTTATGAAAAAGATAACATAGCTGTTGATTTAAGCAAGACAGAACAAAAGCTGCTGTCCCTATTAGTGCAGAACAAGGGGCATACTCTCACCCGGGAAAAGCTGTCCCAATGGATTTGGCCCGACGGAACGGAATATGTGGATGAAAATGCGCTCTCTGTGGCGGTTCGGCGTCTGCGGGCTAAGCTTGAGGACGATCCGTCGAACCCCAAATATATTAAAACAGTGTACGGTCTGGGCTACACATGGGCGGTGGAACTATGAGTATTGCACTGGGAATTGCGTTGCTTATCTGTGTGGGAGCCCTCCTGCGTTACCGCATCAGAATACGAAAAATCATAGATACCCTGGATAAAATGCTTGACGAAGCCATTAGCGGCACATTCAGCCCTAAAAGCTATAATGAAACCGAGATTTCTAAAATAGAGTCCAGATTAAGCCGATTTTTGAGCGAAAACAGGTTGAAAAAGGGACAGATTGAGAGTGAGCAGGATAAAATCCGTGCATTAATCAGTGACATCTCCCATCAGACCAAGACACCACTTGCCAATATACTGTTGTACGCCCAGTTATTGGATGAACAGGAGGGTATTCCGGACGAAGCAAAAGCGCTGACCGCACAAATCACAGCCGGAACTGAAAAATTGAATTTCCTGATACAATCACTCATTAAAACCTCCCGACTGGAGAGCGGTATTATCAAAGTGCTGCCCCGCAAAGGCGATGTGCGAGAGTTGATTACGGCGGCATGTGAAGAGTCTGCTCCCAAAGCCCGGAATAAGAACATAAAAATTACATTTGAGCCTTCATCCGAACCGATACTTGCTATTTTCGACCCCAAATGGTGTGCCGAGGCTCTCTATAATATTCTGGACAACGCCATTAAATATACCGGAGCGGGCGGACGGGTAGATATTACTATAATAGCTTATGAAATGTTTATTCGTATTGATGTGCAGGATACAGGGAAAGGAATATGCGAGGAAGACCTGCCCCGGGTGTTCGGCAGATTTTGGCGGGCAAAGGATTCAGTGGATACCGAAGGTGTGGGTATCGGTCTTTTTCTGGCCAGGGAAATTATTTCAGCCTGCGGCGGGTATATTAAAGTCAGGGGAGTCGTTTCAGTGGGTTCGGTATTTTCCGTATTTTTACCAAAAGGATGAATTCTTACGAAACTGTTAGATTTCAGAAAGATTACAGTAAGAACTGTGTGTTATAGTAATGGCAGGGAGATTAAGGCTGTGCCAAATAATAACTTGTGCGAATGCACAACTAATTATTCGGCAAATCCTGACCCTGTCATTATTTATGGTAGGAGGCATGCAAATGAACATATTACAGGCATTCGATTTGAAAAAGTATTACGGCAGCGGTGAGACTTGTGTGAAAGCACTTGACAGTA
>Ga0153941_1000244_pt1 | contig 25246 bp, 16 predicted proteins | sample TSNJ025MetaG_FD_104733 | JGI IMG/M metagenome (GOLD analysis project Ga0153941, IMG submission 104733) | Attine ant fungus gardens microbial communities from New Jersey, USA - TSNJ025 MetaG | ecosystem: Host-associated > Fungi > Mycelium > Unclassified | place: USA: New Jersey, Brendan T. Byrne...
ACATCCTTCATGTCCTCCTTCTTTCATTTATGAGTTTATTATATTGCAGCCAATACATTCTTTCTTTCATTATCAAGCTGTTTTTAATAGACAATCATGCTGTGAATTGTTATACTACAAAAATGGAGATGGTGGTTATGAAAAACGAATTTGAAGTAATTAAGTATAACGAAATTAAAAACTTAAAAGTATTTATTGTTAATCTGGCTTATCGGACTTTGCACGTTCATAAAGATTTCGAATTACTGTATGTACTGGAAGGTAATGTGGAGATTCGAACAATCAAAGGATCTTTGAGCTTACAGAAGAACGAAGCTCTCCTAATCAATTCAGGTCTTGCACACGAGCTTCAGGCAGATGATAACGTACTGATTCTGGCGATACAGATTAGCCCCGGTTTCTGTTCGGACTATTTTCCTCAACTTCATGATATGGAATTTGATTTCTGCATACTAACTTCCCTGCTTTCCGAAAAGTTTCAGCAAAAGATATTTCTGCTACTGCTGGACTTGGCCCAGAGTTATTTTAAACAGGAAAAAGGCTTTGCGTTCAAGTGTATGAGTTTATTGAATATGTTACTCTTTCATATCACGAACACAATACCTTTCCGGATTCTCAGTGAAGAGGAACTAAATAAGGCTTATACAAAGACAAAAAGAATGCGCAGCATCCTTTCCTATGTAGAATCACATTATAATGAAAAACTACTTTTATCAGATATTGCACTGCATGAGCATCTGTCTGTTTCCTACCTGTCACATTTCTTCACCGATAACTTTGGCCTCAGTTTTCAGGAATACCTGGCTAATCTGCGCTGTGAACGCGCCAGACAGATGCTGCTTCTAACGACGCATACTCTCCTTACGATCAGTGGTGAATGTGGATTTTCTGACCTTAGATATTTAAACCAGGCTTTTATTAAAAACTATGGTTGTACTCCAAAACAGTATCGTCAGAATTTTGAAAGAGCAAGTTTGCCTGGACAGCAAAAATCTATGTTAAGTACACAGAGCTTTCTGTCAAGGCAGACTTGCCTTATTTTACTGGATAAATATTTTGATTTTACTGAGTGAATTTATTTTTAATAATGAGTCATAATGCTAATATTTACGACTTAATCCGGCTTCGCATTCTTCTCTGCTAATTACGCCTGAATTACATTGCGCCATTAATTCCGCATCTTTATCTTTCAATTTATAGAAGAACATAACACCGGCACCAGCCAAAAGTCCAATTGCTGGAATTAAGGAATTTGTGGCCCATAAAGCCTGTACTGCACTAGCCGGCTGCTGCACGCCCTGAGCAGCTAGATCTGCAAAATCTGTTGCTGTAACACTGACCCATCCAAAAAAACCAAGTACAAACATTCCTAAGCTTTGTGCTACGCTTGCCGTCATCTTACTGACAAAAGAATTTAATGCATAGAAAATCCCCGAACAATCCTGACCAGTCTTATATCTGGTGTATTCGATGGTATCAGGCGCAATGTATGTATTTAAAATCATTTTTACAGTTGCAGGAATACTTCCTATAAGCAGAATAGTAATACTCAGTCCAGCCAGGTTGTATCCTACAAAATACAGGATTAAAAACATAACACCAGAAAACATATTCGTTGCAATAATAGCATTCCTTCTTCCAAGTTTCTTTGCAATCTTATCAGTCTGAGACATCAGAATAACACCAGGCACAAATGCAATCAGGGTTGCCAGACTAATTGCCATGGAATCTCCATAACAATAGAATGAAATAAATGTTCCAAGCGCTGTTCCTGTCTGCAGACAAGTCATAATAATCTGTCCCAGAAAGAAAATAAGAATAAATTTATTTGTCTTAATGCATATCAACATATCCTTAAAAGTATATTTCTGTTCTTCCTTATCTGACACATTTTTTAATGAAGCGTTATATTCCTTTACTGAGGTCGCTAACGGTATCATCATCGCAAAGCAAATAGCCGTCGATACAATTGCCACTCCGGTAATCGTAAATCCTACGTGTTCGCTGATTAGGAACTGCCATATGATTCCGATAAAAATAGCAGCAATTGTCATGATAATTCCTTTTACCTTCAAAATAGTATTTCTTTCATCAACGCAGTCTGTCAATGTCACCACCATAGAATTGCATGGAACCTCTGTAATCGTACTTGTTAAATCATATAGTAGATAAAACACAGCAAACCAAACAAGTTTTCCAACATCAGGAAGTCCCTTGGGCATTAAAAAGAACAGAATAATTGCCGCTGGATATAGAAAAAAGGTAACCCGGTACCACGGAAGATATTTTCCATTTCCAGCCAGCTTATGAAAAAACCTTGACTTTGCTTTTGCCGGATCTATACGATCTACAAAGAAGCCAAAAAAGACATCATCAAAAGCATCAATAATTTTTATAATCAGCATAATTGTTGCTATCTTTGTAATTTCGATTCCCTGAAATATCATAAAAATACTCATGAATGTCTGCAATACTGACTGGCAGAACAATCTGGCAGAATCGCCGCTATAATAACAGATTCTCTCTTTTTTTGTCATGCACCAATCTGTTGGTTGTTGTCTATCATGTTTTCCCATTTTTTCTACCTTCTCCATATTAATTTATTTATGATTTTCTCTTACATTTTTTAAAATTATTGATAACATAAGGATTTCCTTCAATGTACTCAGCTTCCCATGGATATGGATACACAGGTCTTTCATATACATAGGTTTCTTGAAGAAAGCCATTCAATGCATTATTATCCTGAAATGCTACCGGAAGAAGCTGCTCTGGAGCTTTCTTTGTTTCTACCCAGCTTTTCAAAGCCAGTATTCCAAGATGCTCCTTGTCTTTTGGCGTTGCACGAGCGCCAAGCATAATATCCTGAAGTCCAGGTCCCGAAAAATTATGTGCCATTCCAGGAATCAAAAATAATCTGCAAAAATCCATTGTTTTCTCCAAAGAACCTTGTTTCTCCACTACCTTATCATAATAATCCATTGTCTGTGTATATGGGATAATCGGATCTGCCGTACCATGGAGCATCAAAAGCTTTCCACCCTGTTCTTGAAACTGCGACAAGTCTGCATCTGTAGCGCTTAATATCTCCCCTAACGTTTCATCAGCTCTCATGGTGTCTTTCTCAAAGTCAAAACAGGTAAAATCGTAATCTTTTCCAAATATCCAACGGAATAAGTAAAAGAAATCCTCCGCAAATTTATCTTTATCACTCCGATCTACCAGTCCAAGACTGCCTGCTTCACTTCCTGGTGTTACAAGAGACCGAAAGATACGCTTCTCATTTGACCTATCTACAGGTCCCTGATAAAGCAATTTTAATGCGTTTACTTGTTCCTTTGAAAGGAAATCACATTTTTTAAATATTGCTGTATCAATAATTAATTGATCTGGATGACTCATAAATTTTTCGCCACTAAGTGCTCCACCTTCTTTTCCATAACATTCAAGAATTCTTTCTGTAATCTTTTTTGCCTGCTCCAGTGTAAACTTCGTTTGATCACACTGCGCCACTGCAAGCCAATCCCAAACAAATCCCACATGAAGATGAATTCGATTATTCGCAGGTGCACAAACCAGAATCCCATTATAATCCTTCGGAAAACGTTGTGCTTCCATCATTCCCTGCTGCCCGCCTGTTGATCCTCCTGAAAAATATGAATACTCAATTTCCTTTTCATAATATGCCTGTATAATTTGTTTTGCCACGACTGTCATAAGATGTGTTGAACGATATCCAAAATCTTTCCATCGTTCTTTTTTCCCAATAAGAGCATCTGGATTAGGTGAAGTTCCCATATCCGTATTTGCTGAGGCAAATCCTAATCTCACTCCATTATTTAAAGATAAAACATCAATTGTACCAGCTGAACCACCATTTCCAGTCCCTAAAAAGCTTCCATTCCAATTATTAACAGGCAGCCACACTTCAACCTTGATATCTGAATCATTTGTTGGTTTTAGTGAAACACAAACACGAAGATAATCTGGTACTTCATCTAGCAAAAATCCAAGTCCAATATCCAGTTTATGTTTCTGTACTACTTCCATATTTGTAATTCTGCCATGTTGTATGGTCAAGATGTTTAATTTAGACTTTGCCTCTTGCAGAACTGCATCTATCATTGTGATTGTTTCCTCCTGTATTTGTCATCCTCATATTAGTAGAAAAATATCTCTTTATATATTATACTACTTCTGAAAAAAAGGATATAAAATGCCAATAACTGCAATCGCCATTCGCATGGAAGTTCCCGGCAGATTCTGCCCTGCTCCCGCCAATTCGGAATGGCTGGCAAGATATTGTACGTTATTATTCATCTGGTTCAGCAAAAGCTTCTGCTTTTCAAGCATTTTAAATCAATAGTTCATGTCTTCATTTTTTCGTTGGGAATCTTACAAAGTGCCGCATCAATTGCTGCAATTGACTCCTCAGGTTGTCCAATAAGTATCAGAAGATTTCGGAAATTCATATTTTTAAGTGCCGCAAGTACCAGCTTTCCTGACTCTTCGTTTCCAAATCGCTCCCTGGCAACTGCTTCAACTGCCGCAAATGCACCGCTAAGCACCTGATGCGCAGCTTTGCCCTGCTTCCTTAAATAATCTATTGTGCAGTCCAATGATAGAAATTCTTCTGCATTTCCATCCAGCTTTGCACTACATTTAGGTTTATTCAACCCTTCCGTATTCCATGTTCCAAAAACATCATATAACCAGTCGATACTATCCTTTACCCAATGCGGAACACGGCTGCACATATCTGTAATAGCCATGTTTGATTCCCCTGTAGAGAATCCATGCTCGCCGTAAGCGTAGATATGAGCTTCGAAGGATATGCTGTAATTATATAAAGCGCGCTCAAAATCAATGGTATTATAAACCGGAACCGCAGAGTCATCTCTTGCTGCAAATAAAAAGCATGGGCAGGTATCAGCGTCTACGCAATCTACCGGATATGGCATATTCGGACCGCAAAAATCAACAATTTCCTGCGTCAGGGCACCATAACCGATAATTGCAGCATTTGGTCTTGTCTTCGCACATGTAGCAGCTGTGGCAGCCAGATGACCGCCTGCGGAAAATCCAATGACAGCAATCTTATCTGTCATTACATTCCACTCATCCTCTTTTTCCTTAATCAACTCCATAGTCTGCTCATAGTCCTCCATCGGATTCGGCCAGGCTTTATACTCTCCTACAGAATATCGAAGTACAAAGGCTTGAAAACCTGCCTGCAAATAGGGATATGCAACTACCTCTGCTTCTCTGTCGGAGCAGACGGCATATGCTCCGCCTGGAAATATCAGTACTGCAGGCCTTTTCTTTATTTTACCCAAATCCTCACTTACACTTTGAAGCATTGATGTCAGCTTCACATTTCGTTCTTTATTTAACATAATTTCATTTACCTGAAACAGCATATCATTCACCTTTTCCCTATCCCATTATTCTCTGTCACTGTTCAATTTTAGTGCCATACTGATCATTCTTGCCGCACATTTTTCCAGATTCGCTCTGGTGATCGGATACTCTTTTCCGGCGTCCTGTAATGAACTCATAAGATCCTCATGGTGAATCTTTCCTCCCGGCATCATAATATCATTTCCGGCCTGAATACTTCCGGATGCACAGGCTCCCGGATACTTTACCGTATCACTTGTCCCTGCGAAACTGCCGCTCACCCAGTCTGACATCACGATTCCCTCATATCCCCATTCTGTCCGAAGAACCGTTTCCATCAAATCATATCGTTGTGATGTATGCTCTCCATTTAAAAGGTTATAAGAACTCATTACCGCATAGGGACCTGCCTCTTTTATTGCAATCTCAAATCCCTTCATATAAATGTCCCGCAGTGCACGCTCACTGACTACACTGTTTGAATGGAAACGGTTCGTTTCCTGATTGTTGCATACAAAATGCTTGATTGTCACACCACAGCCCGGATGCATCTGTGTTCCTGTTGTAATACCGGCCGCCATTTTTCCACTGATTAATGGATCTTCCGAGTAATATTCAAAATTTCTGCCACATAATGGCGAACGATGAATATTTAATGCAGGAGCAAGCCAAAGATGAACACCAAAGCGTTCCATCTCATCACCGACAATGTCCCCACATTCCTGACAAATCTGTGGATTAAAGCTCTGCGCAAGGGCAGTACCTATTGGGATAGCTGTACAATATTGCTCATAAACAGTACCGTTTCTCTCCTGTCCGTTTTTCCCGTCAAGATTTAAATACGTAATCATCTCCTGCGGCAGCATCTCATATAGAGAGGCAAAGGCATCCTCATCCAAAGAATATACACCCTGTTCATCCACACCGTATTTGCGGCTAAGCCGTAGTCCCGCAGGCCCATCTGCCATCACAAGAACCGGAATTCCCTTTTCCAAAAACAGGCTGGTGGTCTCTCCTGCCGCACCAGAAACCGTCATGCCTGCATTACCGATCACACTGTTGCTGCCCTCATCTTTAAAACCTCCTGTACACAAATAAGCAAGTTCACTGTCCGTTAATCCTTCTACAATTCTTACAGCTTCCGGATCAATGAATGGCATTTCCTGCTTTTGGGGATTAAAATCAGATTTCGAGAGTCTTACTACAGGAACATCTTCTGATCGTTCTTCACCAGCCATTGCTTCCGGTTTCCAGTCACTAAAGTCCGGTGTGCCTCCCACATGACTTAGCTTTTGAACCTCTATCACCTCCTCTAACTGAATGATTCCGATGGCTTTTGTGTTTCGGCTGCTGTTTCCAAGCCGCAGCACATATTTTCCGGGCTCCAAAATCAAGCCAGCTGTTTCTTCGTCGTATGAAGCGATGCTCTCCATGTTAAACGACAACTGAAGTGTCTGTTCCTCATTCGTTTTCAATTTTTTTGTTTTTTCAAAAGCTGCCAGTATCTGATATGGCTGATCCAGTTTTCCTGAAGGTATGGAAACATACATCTGCACTGCTTCTTTGCCGCAAAATGCACCTGTATTCTTTACCTTAGCTGTAATAGTTACCTGCGTTCCACGAAGTGAAAATCCTTCCCGGATAATTTCAAAATCAGTATATCCAAGTCCATAACCGAATGGAAAAATTGGGGTTTTCCCTATGGTGTCAAAGTAACGATAGCCCACATAAATACCTTCCTGATACCGGGTATCATCCTGCCCGCCAAAATCACCGATCTGGCTATAATCCTCCCATGCAGCCCAGGTAGAAGCCAGCTTGCCGGAGGGATAGCTCTTCCCAAGCAATACATCTGCAAAGGAATCACCTGTGGTCATTCCAAGCTGGGATAACAACAGAATGTTTGACACCTGGCCTGCAACCGGCGTCAAATCCACAACGCCTCCCACATTCAGCACCAGCATAAATCTCTTATACTGCTTTTCTAACTGCAAAATATCACGGATTTCTGTCTTGCTTAGCTGAAAATCTCCTGTAATCGGCTGCCGGTCCGAACCTTCCCCACTGACCCGGGCAAGGACATAGATGGCTGTATCACCCTCCCCCTCCGGTACAATCTCATATTCCGGTTCTGCCATGACAGCACCAATCCCCAGCATAATCGCAGAAAGTCCTTCCGCCTCAATCTTACTCCGAATTGCCTGTTTGAATTCTTTGTGAGCCTGCTCCCACACTTCTCCATATTTATCCAGCCACCCCTGGGTCGTAATAGTAAATCCCGCATTTATCAAGCCTTCTTCTACTGTAGTAAAATGCCTCACATTCACATCTCCGGAGCCGGTACCGCCTTTAATGGTTCGTCTGGCACCATTTCCATACAGTGCAATAGGACCTGCTGTCTCTAATGGAAAGCTTTTATCTGATTTTAAAAGAACCATACATTCTGGTGCCAGCTTTCTCAATTTTTCAATATGACGGATTTCGTACTCATTTAATTTCATGTTTTTTCCTCCCTGTTCTACTCTCTTTCAAAAGGGACAGCCCAAGCTGTTCCACATTTCCGTTTATAGCATCAAGCATCCACTGGGCGGCAGACTTGCTGTCAATGATTATCTCATACACATCCTTTTCGCCAATGATGCAGTGGGTCGTCAGATCCATATCCTTCTGATCTTTTGCGGTTTTATTAAAGATATACAGGCCCACAGTTGGAATCTTTTCTCTCAGCTGGCGGCACATCATGCGCAGATCTTCCTGGAATTGATCACCGGATTCTCGGCTGAAGTCAAATGCATTCTTTTTAAAGTAATTCACCATACGGGCAAGGGATGCATCCCGGACAGAGCAGGTAAAAAGATACTTGATCCGATCACCGTGTTTCTGATAAAGGGCAGTTAATGCATCCAGCGTGATGTTGTTACTGTGTATACACCGTGCAATTTCCTTTGGAGATTTCCATATATTCACGGCAACATCTGCCCAGTTTTCCATCAGGAAGAATCCGCTGTCCACACAGCAGGTGATATTGGCACATCCTGGGAACTGACCAACCAGATCGTCCGACAGCAGCGCTGCACCGAAGCCACCGCCGCTGCAGCCGGACACAAAAAGCTGATCCGGCTCCGGAATCCGCTTCTTAACCTCGTTCATCACCGCACGATAGTTTTTATAGCCGTGATGGTGGAGAATTTGCCGGCTGCCATCCAGGGCGGTATATGGAAAATCTCCGTTACCGGCATGAAAATCTCCGGTGTTGTAAATCAGAATAACTTTTGTCCAATTACGGAAGGGATTTCGTTCACTGTTCTCAAAAATGCCCTTGTTCCTGTTCAGATCGCTGAACAGATCCACATGGATCATGTAGAAGCCTTCCGCATAATCCTTGTTATACAGAGAAGCAGGCCTCGCTGCTGTATGCTCGTTCCAGGAAACACCGCCGCCGCAGAAAAACACCAGCAGCTTGTTGTCAGTACCCAACTGGAAGTTTGCATAGGTTCTCTCACCGTCAGCCGCAACACACCCCTCCGGATAAATGCGATACCATTCTCCTTTTCGGGGACTTTCAGGTAGTTCAGAAAAACGCTTTCGACGCAGAAAAGGAGTGATAAGTTTCAGCCAAAGAGGTTCACTTTCCCAGGGTTCCAGTTTCATTTTATCTTTTTACCTCCTACTTTCCAATCGGTTATTTGTGTAACTTATTTCTTACGAATCATATCTGGTTTAAATTTCAACGTAGTATTTCCCTGCTTACTTATACCGGATTTTAGTACTTCCTCAGGGACCCTGCTATTTAACAAATCATTACAATGGGCTATAAAGCGGCGCAAAAATTCCTGATTAGAAATGGAATCTGTATGTCCCGTATAGATCGTATCCACATTATTTTCCTCGGCTGCCTGCAGGATCTTAATCAACGTATCCCGAAAGGTCTCCACATCAGCAGATTCCTCGAGATTCAACAGTACACCACTGCATGTGGTATCGCCCGTAAAAAGAATTCTGTTTTCCTTATCCATAAGAGATATAGATCCCTGAGTGTGACCCGGAGTCTCAAAGAATGCAATCCTTCTATCTCCTAACTCAAAATATCCCTCTTCCGGAAGGGGAAGTGCCTTCCATGGCTTGTATACTGTACTTTTCCTCAATTTCCTTAAGAATAGGATTCTTGCCCACTTTGGCAGTTCTCCTGTCATAAGCCTTACAACCCAGTCCGGATCATTGTGACGAGACAACGTCTCAGCTTCCTTGTTTGAAATATAAGCCTCACCAAATAAATAATTTCCCCTGGTGTGATCAAAATGTCCATGGGTATTCACAACAATTACAGGCAGGTCTGTCAGTTCTTCCACTTTAGCCTTTAAATCAGTATCACCATTGCCTGTATCAATCAGCAGCGCTTTCTCTTTTCCTGTCAGCAGATAGATTGATGCCCTGTTCAGACCATCAATCATACAATACGTCGTGTCATTGATCTTATATGTTTTCGGTTTTTTCATGCATATACCCCTTGTTCGCATCAGGTAAACTTAAAATCAATAGTTAAAAGCTATATCACAGTCAAATCCCCAACGATAATATAAACGTTCCTTTATATATGCTTCGCATTCATGCATTATTTCTTCCTGCTTTGGACTCTTCGCACCATTTTCAGGTGTTTCCGGATAATTTACCTCCAAAAAACCATGTATGGACTCATCATAGGATTTAAAGCTGCAAGGTATTTCTGCCTCCTTTAATTTTTCATAAAAGACCACAGATGACTCATAAAATAAATCTTTACCGCAGATGACAAGCTCTATTGGAGCAAGTCCCTGAAGTTCCTCAAGTGTTGCATGTCCGGGTGAGAGCATCGGCTGTGTCTTGTCAATTTTTCCGCCACAGAAAAAAAGTTCAGTCATCAAATCATTTGCTTCTTTCAATTGCTCCTGTTCTGCCGGGTCGTCGCTTAGTTTCTTTGCATCTGCTACCAGATTAACTGTACTGAAATCTAAAAATGGATAGCAAGGCACCTGACTATTTAATTTGAAGCCGCAATCTCTAAGCAGAAAGGAAGCGCCTAAGCATAAGTGACCTCCTGCACTGTATCCAATAAGACTAAAACGAGTAACATCCAGATTGTATTCCTTTGCGTGCTCTGCAAAATACAGCACAGTATCTTTCGTTTCCTCCTGCGCATAAGGAAATGGCTCTACGTCCAATTTTGTATAGTTTACATTTATAACAAAAACAGACAGACGATCTGCCATAGCTTGACTCTGTGTATCCAATAAAGTAGCATCTCCACCAACCCAGGCGCCGCCATGAAGGTTGATTATAACGGGCAGCTGTTCAAATACAGATGCCTTGGGCTGATACAAAAATACTTCCACTGATTTTTTACTGTCTCTGGGTACAAAAAACTGCTCCCCAGTATATGGCGGTTTCTTTCTTACCTCTTTGCGGCTTTTTTCAAGCATCTTACGCATAAATAATACTTTTAAATTCATAGTTGCCTCACCTTTCTTATGTTACTTTGCTTTAATCATCTGTAACGTATCTCTTTTATCTCTCTCTATTCTATAATAAGATACATCCTAAAAAAAGTTATATATTTTAGTTGTTATATATGTTGATTTTTGTTTTTAGATAATTTATTATATATATTGAATAAAGGATAGTCATGAAAGGAAATGAAAAATGCCGGAACAGATCAATCCAATCTCTTCACATGAAGTGCTGCTGCAAAAATTGCTCCTGTTTAATGAATATGAAGAATTGGGCAAGCAGTATTATGATGTTTACCATGAACCGCTTTCTTACAGCCAATACCTGTATCTTACCAGTGTGTTACAGCAACATCGCACTATCAAAGGTCTTTTCTATCCAAGAGCATTGGCAAAGCAGGAAGCTATTAAAAAACAATTTCGTGAAAATTATGGTATCACTGGTCTTACAGAGCAGGATTTTTTTCGTGAAGATCAAAATATCACAATTGAAAAACTATTACGGTATATTCATATTCCAGCGCATAAGCATCATTTTGTGGAATGTTCCTTCGTAATAAGCGGCACATGTACCCATATTATTGACGGAAATACATTTATTCAAGAAAAGGGCTGTGTCACTACCATTACTCCTGGAATTAATCATGAGCTTATAGCTCCCGCTGATTGCCTTTGCCTGACCATAAAGATCCGGGGCTCGCATTTTCCTACCATGCACATTCCAAACTTTCCTATTTTTGTATATCCCATTAGCTTTGAATGTCAGGATGATGCATTCGTCTTCCACATTCTTCTCGAAATCTACAGGCAGCAGGAAACACAGAGAATCTACTCAGAAGAACTGATTAACGAGCTCTTTCAGGTACTTTTTACGTATATTATGCAAAACTATCGAGACACATTACAAATCCTGATTTCAGGAAATGAGCGTGATCATCTGTTGATTCAAATACTTAACTATATGTTTGAAAATTATCAAACAATCACCTTAAAATCACTTGCAGAGCATTTTCATTTCAATTCCTCTTATTTAAGTGATCGTATACGAAAACAGACTGGAAAACCCTTTATAAAGATTTTAAAAGAATTTAAGCTCCGCCAAGCGGCAGAGCTTTTAATTAAAACAGATATGAAACTTGGTAATATCTGTGAGGAAATCGGATATAAGAACACGGCTCAATTCATCCGGGAATTTAAGAAACAATATAATACTACGCCGATTGCATATCGGAAGGATAGGGAAAGATGTCGTACATTTTGAGCCCCCACCATACTCAGCGTTAAAAGTATTGGTCTCCTTTTTGTGTATTGATCGCACTTAACCCTTAACGGCCCCCATGGTAATCCCTTTTTCAAAATACTTCTGAAAAAAAGGATATAAAATGATAATCGGCAAAATGCCAACAACTGCAATCGCCATGCGCATGGAAATTCCCGGCAGATTCTGCCCTGCTCCCGCCAATTCGGAATGGCTGGCAAGATATTGTACGTTATTATTCATCTGGTTCAGTAAAAGCTGTATACTGTATAGTTTGGAATCGGTTATATAATACAGACCATTCGTCCAGTCATTCCAGTAACTGACTGCGGTAAGCAGTCCAACGGTCGCCATGATCGGTTTAGACAACGGCAGGATAATGCGCAGATAAATCTTAAACGGACCCGCACCGTCAATTTCCGCCGCCTCCCCGAGTTCTCCCGGAATACTGTGCTGCATGTAATTCCTTACCAGTATCACATTAAATCCATTTAACAGCAGATTCGGCATAAGCAGCGCAAATATAGTGTTCTTTACATTCACCACATTGGTATAAATAATGTAACTGGAGACCACTCCCCCATTAAAAAGCATGGTAATAAGTATCAGCAAAAATACAATTCGGATACCCGGAATATCATTCTGCGCTAACGCATAAGAAGCCATGGATACCAGAATCAGGGAACATATGGTTCCCGCTACCGTAACAATAATCGTTATGGCATATGCATTTCCAATCTGTGCCCATTCCCTGATAATATAATGGTACGCTTCCAAGCTGAACTGTTTAGGCCAGAATTGATAGCCGGATTTGGTCAATACATTATTTTCTGTCAGCGAACCGGCTACCAGAAGCCAAAAAGGGGCGACGGCCAGAACGGACAATATGATCATTACCACATGTGCTATTACACCAACAACTTTTTCTTCCATCGATTTGATTCCCGACATCACTCCACCTCCTAGAATATGGCATTTTCTTTGCTAATTTTTCTGATGACACCGTTGCAGACAAGCACAAGAACCAGGCCAATTATAGCCTGCAGAACACTGGCTGCCGAGGACATTGCAATGTTATTCTGGTTCATCAAAGCATTATATACATATGTATCAATGGTCTGCGTAACGCTGTAAAGAGTTCCGCTATTTTTGGGTACCTGGTAAAATAACCCGAAATCTGAGGAACATATCTTGGAGATGCTTAAAATGGTCATGGTAATCACTGTTGGTTTTAAAAAAGGAAGAGTAATGCATTTAATCTGCTGCCATTTCGTTGCTCCATCCACCCGGGCAGCTTCATAGTATTCATTACTGATTCCAAGGATAGTTGACAGATATAATACCATTCCAAATCCAATAGACTTCCATTGTTGTACAAACACCAGAATAAAGGGCCAGTATTTCTTTTCCTGATAAAAGGAAATAGTATTACCTGTCAAGGGTTCAATGATTGATTTATTCAGGAATCCGGTGTCCGCACTTAAGAAAGCAAAGACCAGATAGCTGACGATGACCATAGATATCAGGTAAGGCAGAAGCAGTACTGTCTGATAGAATTTTTTTGCAATCTTTCCCCGAAGTTCATTAAACAGTATGGCAACAGTAATAGGAAAAATGGTTCCAATCACCATAAATGCCAGATTGTATAAAATAGTGTTGCGTACAATAGGGCCAAGATTACCGGACGCAAACAGAAATCTGAAATTATCAAAACCGTTAAACGGACTGTTAAGAATTCCCGTTTTATAGTTCAGTTTTCTGAACGCAATGGTAATGCCATACATAGGAAGATAATTATTAATAAAAAAATATATCATTGCAGGAAGCAGCATAAGATATATAGGGATAATTTTTTTTAACCGAATATGTTTTTTATTTATTTTTGCTTTTCCCATTTTTTTGTGTTCCTATTCCTCTCTCTTTTACCGTTTTGATCAGGGGTCAGAAAACCGCCTTTTCCTGACCCCCGAACCTATCCTACTGCTGACTCAGCCATGCATCAAATTGTGCCTGTTTATCAGCAATAATCTCATTAATTCCGTTATCTTCCAGCTTCTTAAGGAACTCTGGATAAACAGTATCCAAATTTGCACTTCCGGTTTCCAGTGCAGGCTTATACTCGTTGATAACAGCCTGTACTGCAATAATCTGATTTGTCATGGCAGAAGAATCATAGCAGAAGCCATATCCCCTGGTCTTACGTCCGAGCGCCGTTTCCGTCCATGCAGCATCCTCTTCCCTGGAGCTAACTCCCATCGTATAGTTATCAGCCTGCTGTCCATACAATCCAAAGCCATACGCATAGCCTGTGCTCGTCGAGTCTACACCTTCGGGATAGGTAATACTTCCATCCTTTTCATCCATAAATACCCAGTGCCTTTCCTCCAATCCCCACACAAAAGCATTCGGGATTCTGGGATCCTCATACATCAGATTAAGGAAACGAACCGCTGCTTCAGGCTCCTTAGAGGTTACCGGTATGGTCCAGTAAGATCCGGAAGCTGCTGAAATGGCAGGAAGATAGGGCTCATTCATCATCAAGTGAATGTATTCCCGTCCGTTATTCAGGGACAAATTGATTTTAAGACCTGCGTTTCCCTCACTGAAATAACCGCTGAGAGTATTGCTTTTCGTCATTTCAGACATAGAAATATCTGTGGTAGCCGCATCCTTTAGGATATAACCCTTCTCATACCAATCGCGCACATGATCCAAATAGTTCTTGTACTCCTCTGTAGCATACATATTGACCACCTTAGTGGAGTCCAGACCCATGAGCACACCGGAAGCTGACGTAGCCCCCAGCGGGTCGCTTATATAAGTCATACCAGCGCGTGTAGCGGAGCCTATTATGCCACAAGGATATACATCCGGTCTTGCCTCTTTGATCTTTGCGAAAATATTGTCCAAATCATCCAGCGTAATCATATCTCCATCCTGATATGACAACCCGGCTGCCTCCAGATCCTCCACAGAGATCAGATAACCACCGGCAAATCCCATAGCACTGGGAAGTGTCATAACACCATACACGACACCTGCGGAGGTGGTGTCATACACCGGTTGTTCCTTTGCCAAATTCTGCAGATAAGGAGCACAGCTCTCCAGATACACGTCCATAGGATCAATCATTCCCTGATCTACATAAGGCTGCAGACCGGAAAATGCCACACACATAAGATCAATTTGTTCTCCTGCACCGACCCACATCGGGCACTGAGAAGGCATTTCAAAGATAGACACAGGCTTCAGCTCGATCTCCACACCAACCTTCCTGGTTGAGATCTCATTGATATAATCCTGCACTAATCCTAAATCAGTAGGTACCACACCTGCGGTAGGATATGTCATAACAATCTTACTAACTTCTCCTTCCCAGTCACCTGACTGTTCTTCTGTGTTTCCAGTTTCCTGCTTTTCCGCATCCACATTAACTGTACTTTCTTCTGTTTCTGCGCCCGTCTGTGGGTTCCCATCCGCATCCGATGAACCACAACCCATCAAAAATGATACTGACATTACCATGCATAAAATAACTGCACAAATCTTACTGCTAACTTTTCTCATCCTATAATCCTCCTGTTTTTTGTTGATAAGTCTATTTTAATAAAAAAAAGAGGGTTTGTATTACACAAATCCCCTCTGATTTTGTCCAAAATCACCCTCTTTTCACATCAGGGTTCTTATACTGCCTCCTGTATTTACTCTGATATTGTGTTGGTGTATAGCCGTAATGTTTCTTGAATAATTTTGAAAAATATGCATAATTTGAATATCCTGCCTTTGCCGATACCATTGTAACGGTTAAGTCAGTACTCTGAAGCAGTTCTTCTGCCAGGCCCAATCGGCAATCCGTAATATATTCCATGATAGTCTTTCCATACTTTCTTTTGAAGCTCCGGGTCAGATGATTCTGTGACAGATAAACCATTTGCGCTAATTTCTCCACCACAAGATCTTCTTGTATATGCTCCACAATATATCTCCTGACTTTTTCCACTGCATTGATATCCTCTTCTTTTGTTCCTGCAATCTTCTGGATATATTCTTCCCCCAGCTTTTTTATTTTACCTTCCGCAGCACGCTGTTCCACATATAATACTGCCTTTTTCAAAGTATCGGCCAGAATATCCGGCGTTGCAGGTTTCAGGATATACTTTAAACATGACAGGCTGACCGCCTGCTGTGCAAATTCAAATTCGTTATGGCAGCTTAATATAACACTGGCAATATCAGGATAATGGCTGTTCATCCATCCAATCAATTCCAGACCGCTTCCGTTGGGCATCTCAATATCACATATCACGATATCTATCGTTTTTTCTCCCTGGATGATCACTTTTGCTTGCTCCATGGAGTTGGCAGTAAATACCTTTTCAATACCATACTGATCAAATGCAACGTTTGCAATAATTCCTTCTATCGCTATCATTTCATCATCAACAATTAAAATATTCATTCCGACTTACCTGTTTTCTATCTGCTGAATCCTTTTGGCGGCATCTTTGTTATTTAGCGGCTTAAAAGGAATTTCCAACCAGATTTGGGTGCCTTCATTCACCTTGCTTACTATCTTCAACTGATAAGTGTCTCCATAATATAACTTTAGTCTTCTTCTGCAATTCCAGATACCTATATGCTTGCCGATGTGATCTTCAATAATCTCTCCATTCTGCAGTTTCTCCAGGATTTCTTCAGGCATTCCATTTCCGGTATCGCAGACAGATATCAGCAGCTTATTTCCCTCGGAGCGGATGTTAATTAATATCTCTATTTCGCTGCCCATAACCAATCCGTGCTTTATGGTGTTCTCCACGAAATTCTCAATCAAAAGCTGTGGAATAAGGATATCCCCCGCTTCCTCAGCAACAGAATACACACTTGTAAAACTGGTCGGGAATCTGATTTTCTGAATCTGCAGATAATCCTTTACAAATTCCATTTCTTCTCTCAGCGGAACGAGATCAATATTCTGCCGCAGGACATAACGGAAGTGTTTCATCAACAGCATAGTAAACTCACTAATCTGCTTTGTCTTTCCAACCTGGGAAAGACTATAAATCGTATTCAAAAAGTTTAGCAGCATATGCTGATTTACCTGCAGCCGCATATTGATTGCATCCGTCTGCAGCTTCTCAATTTCCTGCTCATAGGATACGATGATAAGAGAATGAAGCTCATCCACCATATGATTAAATCTGGAAAACAGATAATCCATCTGAATGGTGGTTGTAGGTCCGCTCAGCTGATATTCCAGATTACCTGACTCAACTTCCGACATGGCATCACACAGCTTAGTCAGCGGCTGCAATACCATATGTGCACCGGCTATACATAGAAGCGGCAACGCTATGAAGCTGACTCCTGTCAGAAAGTATAATACATTAATCAACATCGGCAGAGTCTTCATAATATCGGAACGCTCGATTACCTGTACAATATGATACTCACCTGAATTAATTGCTCCCTCCAGTACAACTGACTGAGAATCTTTTTTTATCTCTTCCATGGAAATTACTTCTTCCATGGAAATTACTTCTTCCATGGAATGCTCTTCTTCCATTTTCCCCTCAGTAATGATTGACTGGAATCCGTTTTCTGAATATTCTGCAAGAAAGTTACCATCCCCATCCATAAGGTATATGTTTCCTTTAATCTCACCGCAGCTGTCATAAAAGCTTCTCAATATCCAATCCACATCCAGCATCAGTCCAAACGAAAAGTATGGGAAATTATAATGCTTCGCTATGAACGCCGTCTGCGTCAATAGAACCGCATCATCATTCGCATTAATTCCTTCTCCTGTAGAAGTCTTTTTTTCCATGGAAGTATCATTTCCCATGGGATTATTTTTTCCCATTTCCTTCTGCCGCAGATATTCTTCCAATTGCTGCATCTCATTCATTGAATAGGTATTCTGCTGATGAAATATACTTATGATGTCCTTCTCCCTGTCCCATACATAACATATTCCCGGAATAGTTCCCCAAATCTTACTGTTACCAATCTGTTCTTTAAATCTGGTTACATCTACAACAGAATCGGTAGTGCTGCCCATAGTCAATATTGCCAGATTTTCACTATTCAAAAAGACCATGACACGGTTCTGCATATATATAAGCTCGGCATCTACGCTCTCTGCGTAGATATTAAGCTGGTTTGAATAAGAATCAATTATCTTCTCCTCATAAAAATCAGCGACCATTCCGGTAATAACAGCGGTCAATACATTCACCGGAAAAATGGTTATACACGACACTAATATCCACTGAACCTTCAAATTCCTGCATAGCATTCTAAAACGTTTCCTAACAACATTCATCTTACTCTCATTCTGCTTTTTCAAGCATTTTTCCTCTGCGAAGCATCTCTACATAAGGCCAAAGGCTTCTGTAAGGATCCTCCTCTTCCGAAGATCCAACTATAACTTTTTTTATCCCAGAGTGACATCAATACTTGCATGTTCTTTACCAGCAATCATATCTGGAGTAATTACATTACCTTCTACTATTTCTCCATCAAGAAGAATACTCTTTATTCCGTGCTGTGCTCCATTTGGATTTGAAAAATTAATATCAAGCTTACATCCACGGTAAATTCTTGATACGCTATATCCCTTCCAATCAGAAGGTATACTTGGCTCAATAAGAAGTCCCTTTATAATAGGTCTTACACCTAGAATATATTGTGTAGCTGCAACATCCATCCATGCAGCAGTACCTGTTACCTGTGATACACATGCCTGTCCAAACTGTTCATTGTCCGGTCCAAGCATCGTGCTTGAATATGCATAGGGCTCACCCTGATAGCTTTCTATTCCGATGCGCTTGATTACTTCATGAGGAATAAGCTGTTTATAATACTTATACGCCATATCGCCTCTGCCAAGAAGAGCTTCAGCAATAATTGCCCAGCAGTTGGCCTGACAGAAGATTCCACCATTCTCAGAATAGCCTGCAGGAAGACCATTTGCCTTATGTTCTGTACTATCAGGATCTGCAGGAATTCCAGGGGTATTAATGAGCAGCCCCATCCCTGTATCCATATGCTTTTTCACAGAATCCATAGCCTGAATATTCTTATCCTTATCGCCTGCATCGGCAATAATCATCCAGCTCTGCGTATTAACCCAAATCTTTGCATACTCCGCACTGCTGCTTCCAATCGGATTGCCATCATCGTCTATACCGCGAAGATACCACTCGCCATCCCATGCATATTTAGAAAGAGCTTCCTTCTGTTTACTAATCAGCTTTGCAAATCTGTCTACAGCTTCACTGTCTCCTCTTAACGCAGCAAGTTCAGACAATTCTCTTAAAGCATAGATATGCTGCTGTGAAACCATGATTGTCTCTCCCTTTCCCTTTCTTCCGAAAGGTCCGAGATGGTCATTCCAATCGCTGAAAAGAATAAGTGGCAGTCCATGCTCGCCAATGTGATTCTCAGTAAATTCCACTCCCCGAAGCAGATGCTCCCAGAGACTTGCAGGATTTACAGGTGTCTTCATGTCTGTATCAAGGAATGGGATTTCACCATCTAATACAGAAAGATCTCCGCTCTCAGCCACAATTGCATAAGCTAAATACGTCATCCAAATGTGGTCATCAGATCTTGTTAAATCCTGTGGAAGCTTATTATCGTCCGGCCATGAAGCATGTACCGTATGTCCATCTTCAAACTGCTGTGCAGCGAGATAATAGAGCATCTCCTTTGCCCACTCTGGCTTACGGTATGCCTGAGCAAGCATGTCCTGGCTACTATCTCTAAAACCGATTCCTCTGATTCCTGATGCTGAAGAGCTGATAGATCTGGAATATCTGGCAGTTACAACACTCTGCATAGGATTCCAGGTATTAATCTGTCTCATTGCATCTTCATCCGGTATCTCGCACTGATATACACCAAGGTGATCATTCCACCATCTCATATTTTTATGAAATTGCTCTAAAACCGCACCATCAGTTCTAAGTAACTTAAGTGTATCAATAATGTCCTGCTTTGCCTTTTTATAATCAATAAGAGCTCCTGGTGTAACCCCAAGGAAATAGCTTATCTGCTTCTCTTCGCCTGCCTCAAGGACTACACTGGAATGCAGTGCTCCACAAGGCTCTCCGCCTGCCATATTTGTATTGCTGAGTTTTCCATTTTCTACTTGAATCGGATTTCTCTCATCACGGTAATTTCCGCAGAATTTATCTCTGCTGCAGCAAAATGAATCCGGGGTCTCGCTTGAGGCAAAATACACAATGGGTGCCTTAGCCGGATCAACCTGCATCCATGATGTATACATATACATTATAGAATCTGCTTCCTCATCATAATGAGAGTTAACATTCCATTTAAGGTAATATCCAAGCTTTACCTCATTCTCAAATACCAGCTGTGAAAATTCAACATAGGCGAATACATCACACTGTACCTTTTCACCCATGCTATTTGTAAGCTTCAAATTCCAAATAAGTGTATTACTATCAGTAGCCATAAAAAGCTTAAGAACAGCCTTAAGTCCATCCTTCCCAGCTGTAAATTCAGAATATCCTGTTGAATGGGCAGCTTCCCATTTATCAAGCTTTGTCTCGCATGGCCTGAATGTAGGTGACCATATAGTTCCATCCTCCATTCTGATATACACATAGAATCCAGGACTGTCAATTGGCATGTTATAGAAGCGATATCTTGTCACACGACAGTTCTGAGTAGTACGCCACCAACTCATTCCACCACCGGCCTGTGATACAAAGGCATGCATATTACCATTTGACAGATAATTAATCCATGGTGCTGGTAAATCATGGCGTTTAAAAATAATCTTGCTTTCTTTGTCTTTAAATTCATAAGGTAAATTCATATTTTCCATGTTTATATATCTCCTTTTAATTTTTTTTGCCATTTTCACATTAATTGAAAGGTATAACTTCCACTGCCAATGGAATGCACTTTTCCATCCGGAAGATGAACCTCTGCTGTGGTATTAACTGGTACAACACAGTGATAAGTAATAATACCGTCCATTATTTTCCATGACGAAATGATTTTTCCAAAACCGGTCTCAAGTTCCGCATAGGCATGTGTAAGTGTTCCTCCTACCACTGGTTCTAAGATAAATCGTTTGTATCCAGAGGTATCCATGCAAGGACGAATACCTGCGGTATATTGGAATAAGAACTCACAAACCGCACCATAGCTATAATGATTCAGTGAATCTTCAAGAAGATCTGCGCCGCCCCATGATTCTGGAATGGTTGTCAGGCCCTTTTTAATTGGATATAGCCAGCCCGGCAGTTCTTCGTTTTCAAGAATCTTATATGCCTCTTCAACATAACCATGCTCGCATAACACTGGAAGTAAAAATGGAGTTGATAAAAACCCTGTATTTAAGGTATAATCCGCTTTTTTCACCTCATGTAACAGTTGCTTAACCACAAGCGGCTCCTTTTTCGGACTGCAAAGTTTCATAGCAAGCGCCCGTACATAAGGTGCCTGGTGCCCTTCCTCAATGAGACCATCTTCGTTGATTAAATATTTTTCATATACTTTACGAATCCTCCGGGCAATCTTCGCATAACGTGCTGCATCTTCTGTCTTACCGAGGATTTGTGCCATTTCAGCCACATTGCCTGCTGACCTCGCCATATAGGCTGTGGCAACAACAGCATCCCCTGTCTTTGATTTCATCGTAATGAAATAATTGACCATCATGGCAGTTTTTTGTTTTTCAGCCAATTGCTCTTCTTTTGTTTTATGAAGTTTCTTTATTTTTGCAGATGCATCTGCTTTTTGGCCTGTTCTTTTCGCATAAAACTGCTCCACTTTTTCTTTTATTCCAAAGGCTTCGTTCCATTCACCATAATGGAATTTTGTATCAAAGATATAATCTGCATCACATTCTCCATCACTGAAAGTCTGATATTGGGGAAGCTCCGCATATAACGGGTTAGCTTCTTTCGCACAGGCTAATTCAAATTCCAGCCATTTCCGGGCTGTTTCATACTGGTTTTCCAGAATCTGGCGATCACCATAATACAGATACACACTATATGGAAGCCAGACAGCTGCATCTCCCCATCCGGCCGCATCTTCTCCCTGATTACCATTGCCTGTCGGTCCGGCAATTTCATAGACCGGATTCACTTTTTTCATATTCTCAACTTCTGCCGGGTTGTGTACACTGCTCGTAGAGGGGAAGGTAATGCCCACTTTCCCGCTGGCATATTGTTCCAGTGTCTGATCTTGCAGCCATTTTTCATAGAATGAATAGGCATTCATAAATGTGCAGGCTGTCCGTACATAAATCTGGGCATCACCTGTCCAGGCATTCCGCTCTCTGGTTGGGCAGTCCACCGGCACGTCCATAAAGTTACCCTTCTGACTCCAGCGGCTGTTAGCCACCAGCTGATTGAGCAATTCATTAGAACAGCTGAAATCTGCTGTTTCTTCCATAGCCGAATACACTGCCTTTGCAGTAAAATCTTCTTCCTTTATCTCTCCTTCATAACCTTCTATAAGGAGATAGCGGAAGCCAAAAATAGAGAATGATGGCTGATAGCATTCTTCTTCTGCACCTTTACAAATGTATGTAATCTGCTGAAATGCATCCACCGGCAAACCTGTCTTATTTACATTGGCTACGGTAAAATTCCCATCCCAGTTAAGTGTCTCGCCATGTACAAAGGTAATACACTGCCCCGCATGGGTATTACGCAGAATAATCTTTACATAACCGGCTATATTCTGACCGAAATCCAACACCCTTGCCCCTGAAGCATCACGGAATTCTCTTCCTTTAAACTGTTCCATCTCTCTTACAGGTACGCTGCGCGTGGCAATCTTTGCTGCCAGAAGTCCACCGGTTAATTGATCCTGCACATTTTTCTCTGTCAGATGTACCGTGTGCCAGTTACGGTCATCAAACTCTGGTAATTTCCAGCCATCCGGCTCTTTTTGCGCATCGTATATATCACCCATCAGCATATCTGAGGCAAGAAGGCCGCCGGTTGCTGCCTTAAAGGTTTCATCCGAACAAATGGTTTGTATACTGCCGTCTTCATAAGTAAGCTCAATCTGCCCAAGATAATCCAGTGTATATCCGAAATTATTCTTTACACTGCCTCCGGTACAGCCGCGCCACCATCCGTCGGCCAGGACAACAGCCCATGCATTACAGCCTTCCTTCAGACTGGAGGTAATATCATAAGTCTGGTACTGGATCCGATAATAATAACTTGTCAGGCCCGGCTTGAACTTATCATCATCCGTAATCTGTCCATTCATAAAGCTCTCATAGAGACCATGCGCAGTCTGGTAAATCCGCGCATCTTTAAGTCCTGGCTTTACAATAAAGCTTTTTCTCAGGTACCATACCGGCTTTCTCTCTTCCCCGCCTGTCTCCTTTTTGGCTGTAATCCATTTGGCCTTCCAGTCGCTTTCCTCTAACAGGCCCATCTGAAACATCCCTGTCCCGCTGCGAACCTCCACATCTTTATAGGTTTCATCATCCTCATCCAGATACCTACAGGACACCTTCACCTGCCAGTATACAGTCTGTCTGCTCTGCAGGGCGTTCCCTTCATAACGGACAAAGCGGCATTCATCACTTTCAACAATTCCGCTGTCCCAAATCAGATTCTTTCCTGAAAAAGCTGTAATATGATAGCTTTTCTGCATGACATTTCTGCAGCCGCTCTCCAGCTTCCATGAAAAGCGGGGATTTGTGGCATCCACTGCATTTGGCTGCGTACTGTATTCAACTTTTAAATCATAAATTTTAAACATTTTGCTCTTCTCCCTGTCCGTTTAACCTCTACTTTGCCGTCTGCGCTCTTCCATAAAGCGAAGCATCTGCTCAAAACAATCTTTTGCTGATGCATTCTCCTGAAACCTCTGCATATATCCATGTTCAAGCTTATCGTGCTCCTGTTCTCTGTAAAAATATTTATAGTCTGTTCCATTCCTGTAAAGAACTGCCGCCAGATCATCCGCGGAATCTTTAAACCAGATTTCCATATTACTGCTGTTAATAAAACATGGAATAAATGTATCTCCGATCCATCCCATGGGATCAAGCAGCGATTCAACAGCTGAGAGATTATCAGTCCCCATCCAGCATCCAAGCATTGCATTCATATTCTCTTCAAAATTTCTGACAGAGAGTGCCGCTTCATCAATCAAAAGGCCGGTAATCTGTTCTCTGCGAACAGATGGCATAATTCCAACTTTTTCGGCATACTCTGCGCTTACAAGCAGTGTTCCAAACATTTCCGTCAGATCTGCACCGGCACTTCCTCCGCCCAGAAATACGTGTTCCATGTCCAGGCAATATTCATCCTGATGCTCTGTAAGATATTGAAGCATCTGGTCCACCTGCTTCAATTGTACCGGAAAGCGGTACTCCGGTGCCAATGCATAATTAGGGCTTACCACATTGTATCCTCTTTTGGCTACTTCTGCGCAAAAATTTACATTCTTTCCTGTTCCAACTGCCAATGGATCACCTGAGACTTTATCACCAAAAATAAACCCTCCGCCATGAATCATAAATACCGTAGGACGTTTTTTGCTTTTGTCTCTATCCGGATAATAGATATCCAGATAACTGTTCGGATACATTTCACCGTAACACACATCATTGACATAGATCACTCCGTCTTCACGGATACGCTCTCCCGGTATATTCCGAGGTTCCAAAGCATTCACCGCAGCGCCGCCATAAGACGACTGAAATACCATTTTCTGGATTGGTATACATTTTAAATCAGACTTCAATATTTTATTTTCCATTTATATTTCCTCCGTTTTCAGCCACAGTGGCTCATATTCCCAAGGTTCTAACTTAAAAGCTGCCATATTTATTTTCCCCTTTCAACACTTATAGCTACAATGTGAACCAAATTTATCAGATTCTGCTGCAAACGTTCCCTCGACAGCGTTCCATCTGCCAATGCCTGAACAATGGGTGTAACAAGGGCATCAGCCGAACCTCCGGGTGCAATGAAACTCACCCCCGCCCTGACCAGACCATCCATTCCCTGATCACCATATCCATTCCAATCTGTCATCACATAGCCTGTAAATCCCATTTCCTCCCTGAGAATTCCATTTAAAAGAA
>Ga0153941_1000245_pt1 | contig 25177 bp, 27 predicted proteins | sample TSNJ025MetaG_FD_104733 | JGI IMG/M metagenome (GOLD analysis project Ga0153941, IMG submission 104733) | Attine ant fungus gardens microbial communities from New Jersey, USA - TSNJ025 MetaG | ecosystem: Host-associated > Fungi > Mycelium > Unclassified | place: USA: New Jersey, Brendan T. Byrne...
AAGTATGACGAATACTCTCTGATTCCAGGATAATCCAAATGAAGCCGCGCACTCTCTACCTGAATGAGGCTAGTGATAACCCGAAGCATCGAAAGGCTATGTTCCTGAAAGAGATAACGGTTATATTCCCCAAGATTTTCGTCTATAGCTGCTTTTCCCACTTCAGTGATAAAAGTAGTATCAGACCAAACTGTTTTAGCCATCAACTCTATGGTATTCATTTCGTTCACCATAATTGTAAATTTATTCTGGAGTTCTGTGCCGATTTCTTCCTGGATTTTTACCACCTGACTTCTATAAATCAGGGGAAAGGAAATTAATTCCAGGCAAAGCAACGGAAGCAATGAGAAAAGCAATACTGACAATCTAACCTTATAGTGCAATGTTTTGCCTGTATAAATTCGCTTTATTAATTTTAACATTTACCCTCCTCTCAAACCTACCAAAAGTTATTCCACTTGTAGCAATGATTTTTCCACTTTCTACAGCTACCCAAGAGATAAAACTTCCATCAGCCAATGAGTCAGAGATAAATTGTCAATTGCTGTCAAATAATCTATTTTTTTCATCTTCACTGCTGACATCATTCGCCTCGCATAAGAAATCTATGCAAATTTTAGCAAGCAAAGCACTTTCGCCAAGAGTTACTTTCCTGTATTCTATCATTAAATACAAACCTCCGTATGTTATATATTTTGGCACTATCTCATAAAAAACGTTAGCGTATCTAATGAATACTAACCTGTTAAAGTACAGTATATCAAAAAAAACTGAAAATACAACCATACAGCAAAGTTAATTGCATTCGCTCTGACTCACCTACCGTTTATACTGCTTGAAATTATTTTCGCAAGCTGGCAGTTGTGAATAACAATCATTGGCTTCTTCCCACTGCTCCAACAGAGATTTAAGCCTCTTCTCCGCTCCAGCCTGCTCTCCCTCAAGTGAACTCAGTCTCACATAATCCGAATGTATCTGAGGATCCTGAGCTGCCTTCTCAATGTCCTCCAGAATTGACTCCTGCTCTTCAATAAGACTTTCCAGTTTTTCAATACGCTTCTTAAGCTTTGCCTCTTCCTTGCCCGGATTGGCGCCTTTCATATACCGGGAAGCGGCCCCATTTCCAGACTGCTTAAGCTGCTCCGGCTGCGAGACAAGTTCTGCTGCTTTTTGCCTGGCTTCTTCATACTGCTCATACCCATAGGGATAATAAATCACCTGACCGTCTGCAAATACAAGCAGTGCATCAGCAACCTCTTTTATAAAATACCGGTCGTGAGAAACGAACAATACTGTTCCCTCATATTCCTTCAACATGGCTTCCAGAGATTCCTTACCAACGATATCCATATGATTGGTGGGCTCATCCAGAATCAGGTAATTGGGTTTTGTCTGAAATATCTTACAAAGAGCCAGTCTTACCTTTTCGCCTCCAGATAATGAGGCTACCGCTTTAAAGACATCCTCCCCGCTGAACAAAAAGGCTCCCAATGCAGACCGTATTGCATTACGGTCCAATGCGGGATATAGATCCCAATAATCATCCAAAACTGTTTTATCGCTATGGTGCTGTGCCATCTGCTGTTCAAAGTAGCCGATATCCACAGCCCCGCCAATCTTATATTCACCGCCTAAGGGCGGAATCTGTCCGGTTATCGTTCTGAGCAGGGTGGACTTTCCCACACCATTATCGCCGATAATACCTATTTTCTGTCTCTTTTTCTGCTGAATGGATAATTCAGACAATATTCTGTCATAGCCAATTTTAAGACCATCTGCCACAAGCACATCTGATACACTTTCTCTTGCAGGTTTAAAATTCGCATGATAGCTCTTTAAATTATATCTGTCAGGCGGCGCTATCTTTACCATATGCTCAATCTGCTTCAGCTTGGACCTGGTCATGGCTACCTTGGTTGGTTTATTCTTGAACTTGTCTATGATTGTCTGCAGTCTGGCTATTTCCTTTTTCTGCAATTCATAATCCTTTTTCTGCTTTTCCCAGTTCAGGCGCTTACGTGTCACAAAAGCACTGTAATTTCCGGAATATCTGACGGCAGTCCCGTATTCTATTTCATATACCACATCTACGATATGGTCCAAAAACATCCTGTCATGGGATACGATTATCACCGCTCTGGGGTATTCTTTCAGGTAAGTCTCCAGCCAGCTTATGGTATCCATATCCAGATGATTGGTTGGCTCATCCAACAGCAGGATATCCGGTTTACAAAGGAGCATCCGGGCAAATGCAATCTTGGTCTGCTGTCCGCCTGAAAATTGCGAAACAGGTTTCTTCTTATCAGTCTCTGTAAAACCAAATTTCTTCAGTACGATTTCATACTCCTTTTCAAAGGTATAACCGCCCAGATATTGAAAGCGCTCCTGAAGATTGGTATATCTCCCGGCCATCTCCTGGGTGGCATCCGTTTCCATTGTTTCAAGAAGCTGCTCCATCTCTTCCTTGATACGCAGAATATCTGAAAAAGCTTTACGGACTTCATTTTCCAGCGTGGCCTCCTCTTCCTCGAAGGCCACCTGCTTCAAATATCCGATAGAGGGCTTACCGCTTTGGGTGATATAGATATGCTCATCACTGTCCCGTCTGGTGAGTTCAATTTCTCCGGCAATCAGCCGAAGCAATGTGGTTTTGCCGCATCCATTCCGTCCTGTTACCGCTATTTTTTCCGTATTCCTGATTTCAAAATTTATATTTTCCAGAACAGTTGTGCCGCCAAAGGCTACTGCTCCATTATGCATTTGATATAACATAATCTGCTCCTTTATAAGTGTATTATTAAAACAAAAAACACTGTCTCTTGCAAACAGTGTTAAAATAATACCTATGCGTATACCAAACCGTTGCTATTCACAGCTGCGCTGATTATAGCAATATTATACACACAAACTGCATAAAGGCTATGAATCATAATAAAAAGCCCGCTTATTGTGCGTTTCGGAATCCTTATACATATAGACTGTTTGCATCACAAATATAACACGCACGAAGCGTGTTCCTGACTCATTTATTTAGTCATCGTTGCGAACAAACAATCTGTATCATTGGTTCCTCCTTCATATAAATCTACAGATACTATATCATACGACAGCAACTGCGTCAATGCCCGAAAATCAGTAAGGATCAATAAAAATTAATAACGTAAAATTAATAAAGCTGCTAATGTATTGCATGCGACACCATTATGATCAACCAAATGAGGCTAAATACACACAAAAATGTACTTGTGAGAAACCCCTGTCTATACTTTAGTTCTTTATTTTCGATGTAGACAATTTGCTGAGCTATTATATTACCCAATATTTTGTTCCTCCTGTTTCTATGGCTATTATCTGTCCAATGCTCTAATCTTCCCGAGTCAATGGATTCATTTTTTTCATGGATTACTTATTGGTAGTTTATCATAAAATAGTCTGGAATTTCAATGCAACTTCAGGACTGTGGGAAATGAATCCGGAAATACCGGAAGCCTATGATCAATTTTGCTGGTATGGCAGGGAATCCCATGAAAGCTACTGTGATCGCAAAACCGGCACTGATGTGGGACGTTATACTGCCGCCCTAAAGGAACTGGAGCATGGTGTTTGGTCTCTTCCTCAATAGTTAATGCATCTCAATGGCCTTTATGGTATACTTACTGCAAACATAAATGAAAAGGAGCGTTCGTATGAGCATATCATCAGTAAAACCGGAAATTCTGCTGCCTGAACAGGAGCTTATTATAGGGAAGCAATTTGAATTAAAAGGGAAACCGGCGCTTATCACATCAATTACCCTGCAAGGGGGTATCATTAAGCTGTGGATTTTCCAGCAAATACCCAAAGCTGTTATCGCAGAGGCGGCAGAAATGGAAGCTGTTCCCTGCATTACCAATCGGGAAGAAATCCTGCGGCGTACCTTACAGAGCCGTTTTGGTTTCAAACACATTTCCGCAATTACCCTGCAAGGCATCAGCCTGCCTATCTCCCGCTCCTCCATGAGTATTGTGGGACATGATCCTGCGAGTTATATGAAATTGCAGCATTTTGCAGAGGCAGGTGTCAATTTTTCACCCATTGAGAACGTGAGTTTTGAGGAATTGGTTTTGAGCGAATATCAATTGGCGGAAGGAACAGCGTTCCCGCAGATAGACACAGGCACCGACATTCCCATATCCCTGACATTGCAAGGAGAATCGGTTGAGGTGCTTATTGAACCGGCTCACTCGTTCCATCTGAGAACAGGCGTGCAGCTTGGTGGTGAAGCACACTCATTCCGCGATCCGTCAGACGGCCGGGAAATCGTTTATTCTATTGACCAGATAGGCTGTTTCGATATCTGGAAGGGAACACAGGAACACTTCCTGGATGAAGAGACGATAAAAGTGTGGCGGGAACATGGTCTTGACGATACGGCGATTGCGCAAAGAAAGGTACATCTGCAGGAAACCACTGAGAGCCTTTGTCCGAAGGGGCATGAGATACTGGTTCTCCAATACGAATGTCCGGACGACCTCCAGCTAAACTTTTATACCACTGATTTCCTTGACAGCAAACCGCTGCATACCGGAAGCTGCTCTTCTGTGGGGCTGATCGGCTCGTCCGCTGATGATAGTCTGCATGGTCATCCTGTCCGTTCATGCCAGCTTAAAACCGTACCGAAAGGCTTTGACGAGCCGGTGGATGTGGAGCTTATATCGTGGTACAGGAGGATACCGGAAGAGAGGATTGAGGTCTGAGATGCTCTATTGATTGTCTCCATCCTCCCGGATTATCTTTTCATTTTTATATTGTTCCAACTCCGTATAATAGCCCTTAAAATCCGACCAGGCAGCAATTACCCTGCTGACATCTCCATCACTTTTGCTATACGCTTTCCATTCCTGGCGGAGCCTTTTACCGTTTTTATGATGGAACCACCACTCTTTTATCACAGGGCTAATGATCACATGAGGCAGCAGCATTTCAAGCTCGTTGTAAATATCCTCAAGGCTTATACGCTGACCGATGTCCTGTCTGACAGAGCGTCCGTTGATCAGCCTGATCCAGTAATTCTTTCCATGCAGATTTGTATGGTTAAAGATTGTTGCGTCTATGTCCACCCCCAAAATAAAATATCGGGGTATAAATACGCCATTCGCATTGATCCAAAAATCTGATACGTAAAATCCTCGTATCCCAGTCTGGGAAAACTCTACATCCTGCAGAATCTCCTTTAATTGCCGGTGCGACAGGTTTCCCCTGACTGCCGCCATGCTGGAGCGCCAATACGGTATGTAAAAATGAGCAAACACAAGCAGCGGTATTGTAAAAAAAGTAGACAAATTAATGAGATAAACAAAAAAGGGCATACTCAGGCTGTCAGAATAACCCAACAGGTAAGAGATAACCTCTATCGGGAACATGATATACATCATAATGGATACCAACACAAAAGGCATAATTAATATTCTGACGATTATTTTCCCGATGCTCCAATCTTCCTTTGTCAGTGGATTCCTTCTTCTCATAGACTATTTACCTGCTTTCTTGTGGTTTATTTATAGTAATGTCAGCATTTTACCACAATACCGTTTGAACCATCAATAAAACTTCAGGACTATTGCTTTACTGTCAATATTTCATTACAGTTCAGAATATCCCGCGAAGTCAAAATTGCTCTCTATGCAATTTTGCGAGGGTTGCAAGCGCCAAATTGCACGTTTAAAACGAACTTGTTCGTTTTGCAATTGATAATCCAACTTGTTGGATTTGTGCATTATGTTACAGATTGCACCGCAGGTGTGAACTGTAACAATATTTCTTGACAGCAATAATTTTCAATGATATCATATCATTATTAAATAAGAGAAAGGCAGAAAACATGATTATATAGCTGCAAATACAAACCATATAAATACGATACAACTACCTGGCAATATTCAGGTTGTTTTTCGTGTATATCCGGATGTATAAAGCAGCTGTAGGGTATTGTTTTCGATGGCATATCTGTATTTTAGATTTAACCGCTTTCGATAACTATGACTATGGCATTCCAATAGTCATTTTTTTATGCCATCATTTTGCCATGGAAAGGAGTTGATCATCATGTTACTGTCTCACGTTTATAAAGGCAAAGCATATTACGGAACACGTCAACCTGCTTAAGAGGAACGCGAACATGTCTGTAATATGCTTAACCAAAAAAATTGGTATGAATGGAAGCTATATCATAGCTTGCTATATCATAGCTTGCAATATCATAGCTTGCTATACCATAACATACTATAACATAGCATATCTGTATGAACCGGCGATTCCTCTGTCAGATGGAGGCATCGTAATATGGAATATGCTTATGTTACTTTTATCATGCGCAATGACAATTATGTACCAGGTGCACTGGTACTGGCTTATTCATTAAAAATGATTACAAACGAAGACCTTGTCTGTTTGATTACAGATGAGGTATCGGTTCAGGCCAGGCAGGCACTGGAACAGCTTTTTACTCATGTGATTTCCATACCGGCAATCATGATAAAAAGCAGGGTAACCGGCGGCAGACAGGACCGAAGCAGTCTGCTGACCAGATTTCAGGCACTCAGACTGGGAAGCTGCGGGGATCTGGGATGCCGTTACCAAAAAATCATTCTGTTGGATGCGGATATATTGCCGTTTTCAGAATATGACTGTTTATTTGATATTTCTGCTCCGGCTGGTATCCTGCTGGAAGGAAGGGAAAAATATCTGGAAGAGGATGCGGGCGGCAGCCTGCTTAAGAAAACGGATGCAGACGGTAAATGGTTGTGGCACAGAGAATATGAACCGGTATGTGCCCACAGCCGGAAGATCCCCTCATATATCACGGACCGGGTAAGCACGGACTATGCAAATATGGGGATCAATGCCGGTCTTTGGCGGCTGGATCCATCCATGACAGAATACCAGGACTTTTTGTCTTATATAGAAAATCCTGAAATACAAAATCTGGTCACCAATCATTTTCCATGGCCGGAAATGCAGCTGGGCACACTGATGTGGTCCGGCCGCTGGCATAACATCGATATCCGCTTCTGTTCCATCGGCGGGTATCCCGATGTATATAAATTATACGGAACACATTTTGCAGGTATAAAGCCCTGGCAGATCAGGCACCGCTCCATCGCCATTATGCAGGGTATGAGGATTTCCGTATATGGTACCGGTATTTTTCCGGTATGTATTTAAGCAGCCTGTATTTTCAGCAGATACCTTCCCTGCGGAAGATCTGGGAATTTATTAAAACAATCCATGGATAAATACAGCTGCAGTTCAGCTTTACGGCTGAAATGCAGCTGTTATCCCCTTAACTATAACGATATCTAACACCAAGTCTGCTGATCCAGACAGCTATCCACGGCTGACGCTGTACAGTTTTACTTAGCAGCCCTTTATTCTTTCATATTGAATAAACTGATATGCAATATCAAAATAAGTCCATTCATCACTTTCAGCCGTAATCTGCCAGCCGTCTTCCTTATCCAGGTCAGGAAAATAGCGGTCAGCCTCATACCTGTGGTCAATTTTGGTTACATGTACCAGATTACAATAAGGCAGCATCTGTCTGTAGATACTTTCACCGCCGATGATATAAATATTCTCGTGGTCATATTTATTGAGTTCCTCCAGAAGCTCATCTATGGAATGTACCACAATTGCATTTTTAAACTCTCGCTCCGCCTTCGTGGGACTCAAACTAAATTCCGGATGGGAAGACAGAATGATATTGGTACGCCCCGGCAGCGGCAGACCCTGGGGAAAGGTAACCAGCGTCTTTCTGCCCAGTACCACGACCTTGCCCAGCGTTTCGTCCCGGAAATGCTTCTGGTCATTTGGAATCTGAACAAGCAGCTGTCCTCTGTTCCCTATCGCCCAGTTATTATCTACGGCCACAATCATTTTCATATTATTTTACACTCCTATTCCCATTTATCACAAAGTGAATTAATCTGATCGGCAAATCTGGCCATATCCTTATTTGCCAATACATCACTCTTCTGCGTCAGCTTAAGCAGCCGTTGTCCCGCTGCAACAAGTCTTGCGTATACTCCCGAAACAGGCTTTACCTTCTTCGTAACCGGTATCGGCGGCGCCTCGTATTCAAAGCGATTTGTCAGCAGATTAAACTCTGAGCCGCTATACGGCGCGTGTGCATTGTATTTATACTCCACACGCAGGCATTCCATAAATGCTGCACAGACACCGTCTTCACCATGCACCAGGAATACCCTGGCCGGCACTTTCTCAAATCCCTGCAGCCATTCAATCAGTCCATCCTTGTCCGCATGGCTGCTTAACCCCCTCATCTGTTTAATCCTGGCATTGACCTGTATGCTTTCCCCAAACAGCTTCACCTCCCGGGCACCCTCCAGCAGGATTCTGCCCAGTGTTCCCACCGACTGGTAACCCACAAACAAGATGGTACTCTCCGGCCGCCATAAGTTATGTTTCAAATGATGGCGTACACGTCCGGCATCACACATACCGGATGCAGATATGATAACCTTGGGTTTTGCAATGGTATTGATTTCCTTCGACTCCTCACTGGTAATGGACAGCTTAAGTCCGCCGAATGCAATGGGATTGATGCCTGCCCGAACCAATTCAAGCGCTTCATCATCAAAGCAGTCCAGCTTGTTATCCGTAAAAATATGTGTTGCTTCCACTGCCAAAGGACTATCCACATAAACCAGAAAATCCTCATGCCCCTGTATCAGTCTTCCTACCTTGATTTTCCGCAGAAAATAAAGCAGCTCCTGTGTCCGCCCCACCGCAAAGGAGGGAATGATCACATTTCCGCCCCGGTCAAAGGTTTCCTTTACTATCCCGGCCAGATCTGCCACATAATCCAGATTTTCTTTTTCATGTAGTCTGTCCCCATAAGTGGATTCCATAACCACATAATCCGCTTCCCTGGTAAATGTAGGATCCTTCAACAGCGGCTGGTTATTGTTACCTATATCACCGGAAAACACGATCTTCCTGGTCTTATCTTCTTCCGTCATCCAGACCTCAATGCTGGCCGAACCAAGTAAATGGCCGATATCCGTAAATCGGATCTTCACACCATCGCAAATATCTATCACCTTATCATAATGGCAGGGTACGATCCTCTTGATTACGCCGTCCGCATCCTCCATCTTAAACAGCGGTTCCACCATCCGGCCTTCCGCTGCTCTTTTTGCCTTCCTGTTCTTCCAGTCTGTCTCCATCAACTGGATATGTGCACAATCACGAAGCATGATATTGCACAAGTCAGCCGATGCATCTGTCATATAAATCTGACCTCTGAATCCCTTTGCATATAAAAGAGGCAGTAACCCGGAATGGTCCACATGGGCATGTGTAATGAAAACATAGTCAATCATTGCTTCCTCCACAGGAAACTTCGCATTTTCAAATACATTAATCCCCTGCTCCATACCATAATCAATCAGGATATGTTTGTGATTCACTTCCAGATAATGACAGCTTCCTGTCACTTCACGGGCCGCCCCGATAAAAATAAGCTTCATCCTTTTTCCTCCCAGCTGTATATCTTCTACTTTAGCTTATTCGCCGTTTCATAGAAATGATAATAAATTCCCTTTCTATCAATTAATTGTGCATGATTTCCCTCTTCCACAATCCCTTCCTCCGTCAATACCAGTATCCGGTCCGCATTTTTAATGCTGGAAAGCCTGTGGGCAATCGTAAGGGTTGTACGGCCCTCTGACAACCCGGCCAGCGATTTTGCCACTTCAAATTCACTTTCATTATCCAGTGCAGAGGTAGCCTCATCCAATATTATTATGGGCGGGTTTTTCAAAAATACCCTGGCAATGCTGATTCTTTGCTTTTGTCCGCCGGACAGCTTCACTCCCCGTTCTCCCACATAGGTATCATATCCGTCCTTCAGCCCCATAATAAATTCATGGGCACCTGCCCTCTTAGCCGCATCAGTTACATCTTCCCTGGACGAACCCGGTTTCCCATAAACAATATTTTCAAATATAGTCCCTGAAAACAAATATACATCCTGCTGCACGATGCCAATATTTTCTCTGAGACTTTTCAGGGTAAAACGCTTAATATCCTCCCCATCCAGCGTAATCTGCCCTCTGGTCACATCATAAAACCTGGGGATGAGATTGCACAAGGTCGTCTTGCCGCCGCCGGAAGGTCCCACGATCGCCACCTTTTCACCGGCCTGTATCCGCAGGTTCAGCCCCGCAAAGACATGATTGTGGTCGTCCGGATATTCAAAGCTCACATCCGTAAACTGAATGTCCCCTTTGGGATTCTCAAGCAAAACAGCATCCGGTTCATCAAATATTTCAACATCTGCATCCATAATCTGCAGAAAACGCTCAATACCTGTCATTCCCCTCTGAAACTGCTCCGCAAATTCTATAATACGCCTTACTGTATTGATCAGCGTCGATACATACATCATGTAAGCAACCAAATCTCCCGGCTCGATCAGCCCCTTTATCATAAAAATACCGCCTGCCACGATCACCACCAGATACATGGCACCGTCAAACGTCCTCACCGCAGTCTGGAAAGTCGCCATATAATGATAAGATACCTTCTTGATATCCAAAAATTTGCTGTTATCCTTATTGAATTTTTCATTTTCTAGCTTTTCATTTGTAAAGGCCTTTACCACCTTATGTCCAAGCAGGCTGTCCTCTATTCTGGCATTCAGTTCACCAATATGATTCCTCTGCTTCCTGAAAATCCCCCGGATCCTGTGATTCAGTCTGATACAGACAATGACCATAACCGGAATACACAAAAAGATCAGCAGAGTAAGCCATAGACTAACCCTGGCCAGGATAATAAAAGAAATGACTCCCTTTATCAAGGCAATGAAAAACTCCTCCGGGCAATGATGGGCAAATTCCGTCACATCAAACAGGTCGTTGGTAATCCGCCCCATAATCTGACCTACCTTGGTATTATTGTAATAGGTATTGGACAGATTCTGTAAATGACTGTAGGCGTCCCTTCTCATATCGGTCTCTATCCGAGCCCCCATCACATGTCCCATATCCGCCATATAATAACTGGCAATACAGTCTATGATACGAAGCCCCAGATACAAAAGACCCAAACGGCCTATTGTTCCAACAGATAATGCTGCCAGGTCCCTGATTCCTTCATTGGTGATATATCGCATAATAAGAGGCAGCACCAACTCACATACGGTAGTCAGTGCCGCACAAAATAAATCCAGAATCAATGTACCTTTATACTTTGTAAAATAGGGGACAAAACGTCTGAAAAGTTCCTTTGATGTATATTGCTTCTGTTCCATAATATGCTTCTCCGTGTATCATAAATTATTTATAATTGATAGTATAGCTGATCGGAAATTGCTTTAAATTGCCGATAAAAGGCGGTACCTTTATCGTTGTGAATCTGATTATAAGAACAAGTCTTTGCTCCTATAATCTATATTCTATTATGATAATCCATTTCAGGCAAGTATTATTTATGTGATATGGCGTTCTACGCGTTCTACGGGAATAAAGGGAAAGAGAAATTATCTTGCATAAAGCTCTCTGTCTGGTTATAATAACTTTACTTGGTCCAATGTACTTTCACATCGTTTTTTACTGAATCAGGGAAGTTAAGATCACTAAGAAGAAAAAAATATTGAGGTTTGGTTACTGGAGATAGAATGTCAGAAGAATATTTCAGAATTAGAAATACAAAGTCATTGCCTGTAAATTGTGATTTTCATAAGAATCATTTTGACAGTATCCAGACTCTCAGAGGGATTGCTGCCATTTTTGTTGTGCTGGAGCATATCCGTTTTATACAGAACGGAGCTTTTGGTGTGGATATCTTTTTTTGTATCAGCGGCTTTATGGTCATGTTTACTACACATCAGAATACCAGATATTTTTTTCGGAAAAGGCTTCTGCGAATCATTCCTTTTTATTATCTTATGACTCTGGGTATCTACATTCTGCTATTACTATTTCCTGAAATGTTTGAGCAAACCACCCCACGGATTATTTATCTTGTCAAAAGTCTTTTGTTTATACCATTTGATATTGGGAATGGGGCGATTCAGCCTCTTATACGTATTGGCTGGACAATCAATTATGAGATGTTTTTTTATATTGTATTTTTCATCGCAAGTCGGATCAGTCATAGATACCGCGGCTTAGTATGCAGTATCCTTATTGGTTTATTTGTACTGGCTGGTTTTGTTCTTCCTGTACAAGGTGTCGTATTTGACTTCTATAGTAATCCAATTATGCTGGAATTTATGATGGGTATTCTATGCTATTATGCCGCCCGTGCCGTTCATGGGATTCATCAGCGTAAGCAGATGCCTGTTCTGACGATACCTTTATCTATGCTGATGGCTGTTGTATTATTTGCCTTTATGTGGATAACACGGGATTCCTTTGAAATGCTTTCTTTCAGCCGCCTGCTTTATTGGGGACTTCCGGCAGCTCTTATCGTACTATGCTTTTTTACTGCGGGATTAATGATTTCCATGCCCTCATTCAGCATAACCCTGGGCAATATCAGCTTTTCTCTGTATTTGATTCATTATTATCCTATTATGTTTATAGATCGTGTGCTGCTTGATTTTTCCACTGCATCTCCCGGAGCGGCTGCCGGAGCCATATGCTGCATTCTTGTGGTAGTATTTCTGTCTTATCCGGCGTGGTATCTGATTGAACACAGGCTGACCGGGTGGCTGCGATCACGTTTTCTTCCCCGAAGCTCGGGGTGATTTAACTCGGGGTGATTGCAAGACATTGTTTAAAGCGGTGAAATTATTAGACAATTCCGCAAAAAGTAGTACAATTTATATGGTTGACAATTTCCATTTACTATAGTATATTATTATTTGTTCGCAGAAGCGATTATCATGCGCGAGTGGCTCAGCGGTGGAGCACCTCCTTGCCAAGGAGGGGGTCGCGGGTTCGATTCCCGTCTCGCGCTTTTTATTTTTGCTAAAATTTCCTGAATTTATGCGGATTTCATCCATTCAGGCAATTTTCATTTTTGAGTACGTTTGACTACGTAGTAAAAATACTGAAATTTTTCAGCGCATTGTGTATCTGGTTCGCCGTCTCATCTTTGCCCTGGTTGTTCAATATATACTCATAGGTGGTTTTCAAATCAGAATGCCCCATGTATTCACGAATTGTTTCATCCATCACGCCGCCTGCATACAATTCCGAAGCTACCGTTCTTCTGATGTCATGAGCCGACTTTACTTCGATTCCTGCTTTACGGTACATCTTCCTGATACAGTGGTCTATCTCGCGAATCTTAGTTCTGCCCTCGCTGTCGCAAAAGATATATTCAGATATGTAGCCTTTGCGCTTCGCCATCTTCATCATATACACCAGGATGAACTTCATGTTACCTATTGAATTCTTGCCAGGTTCCTCTAGAATATGGGGATTCCATAATTCCTGCTTTAATATAAAGTTTTGCTTGAATCAGTTCAGTAACACTGGTATGATAGTAATATGATTTTTAGTTTTGAAGTTACATATAGCCCACAGGATTGGAGGCCTCCATGAAGAATCTGTTTGACAAGACCAGTTCCAATTGGATTCGCTATAGCCGGTATCATGGCTACCCCCAACAAGCCCCAGGTGGTAACAATGGGTTTCCAGAAAGAATATGCAGAGCGGTATGACTGGCTGGTAACAGCGTTCAGGGACTGGGCATTTACTTTCTTTACCAGTTTCCTGTACCCCAAGTGCCGTGTTCTGTGACCCGCAATGCAAAAACCAATACCATGTTTATAAAAACAGGGCAAAAAATCAGATACAGAATAATTTTCCTATTTAAATAAATCTGTGAACCGAGGGAGACATTAAAGAAATGGGGGAAAAAAAAGTTGAAATTAACACTGAAACAATAAAGGCAATTACTCTAATAGATGAGAAATCTCTTTTTGACTGTATTTCGTCAATAATTGAAAATAGAAAATTTCGTGCTCAAGCCAAGGCAAACCAGGAGAGTATATTAATGTTTTGGGAAGTTGGCAAATATATCAGTTCAATTGTCCTTGAAGGCGAGCGCGCCAGCTATGGTAAGCAGATTGTTGTGACACTGGCACAACAATTGCAGGAAAAATATGGAAGTAGTTTTGATTACACCAATGTAACACGTATGATAAAATTTTCATTACGATTCCCCGATGTGGAAATTCTTGTGCCACTGGCACAACAATTGAGCTGGTCGCATTTTGTAGCGTTGTTACCGATAAAGTCTGATGAAGCATTCATGTTTTACGCCAAGGATGCTGCAGCAAGAAACCTTGGTAAAAGAGAACTTCGCCGTCAGATTTCCCGCAAAGCTTATGAGCGCAGGGAAATTGCAAATTCTCAATTGACGGAGACTGCAAATATTCCCCTCAATATGTTCAAAGACCCTTATCTGCTTGATGTCCTGGGCTTACGTGATAATTACCTTGAAGCGGATTTGGAAAAAGCTATCCTGGCCGATATAGAGGCATTTATTTTAGAGTTTGGGCATGGCTTCACATTTGCCGACCGTCAGAAACGTATGACAATTGACGGGGATGACTACACTTTGGATCTCCTTTTTTACCACCGCATTCTAAAGCGGCTTGTGGCAGTCGAGTTAAAAATTGGAAAGTTCAAACCGTCTTATTTTGGCCAGATGCGTTTTTACTTGAAGTGGCTAAACCGCTATGAAAGACAGGAAGGTGAAAATTCTCCTATTGGCCTGATTCTCTGCACTGAAGCCAGCCGTGACCAAATAGAACTTATGGAACTGGACAAAGAAGGGATTGCCGTTGCGGAATATTGGACACAGCTACCACCAAAGTCGGAATTCGAACAGAAGATAAGTGAAATCTACGCGGAAGCACAAGAACGGTTGGAACGGCGAAAAGAACTTCCGGGAGACAACATACACAAGCCTGTTTATTTTCTGGAAAGTTCTGATAACGATGACGATGATTGATTTATATCCATTTTGCATTATTTAATTATAAAGTATACTATAGCTTTTCCAGAAATTTTTTTGAGAATTTGAGTACGTAGTTGAGTACGCAAAAATTATGAAGTGCCAGAAACCGCTCCTTTCCTATATTCTAAAATCAGGGGGGCGATTCCCGTCTCGCGATTTTTTTATTAGTTGCGTACAATTTAATCTCGAAAGCCAGTGTTTATCAGGCTTTGCGGGATTTTTTTCTTTTTTGGGATGGTGCTTGTATGTGCATGAAAATTTGATGTACAACGAAAACACAAACCGCGCTGCAAGTGATGATCCGCTCACTCCGGATGACTTTGAACCGAATTGGGGTTATGCGGACAAGGAAGTATGTGTGGCGGCGTAGTTTCGGCTGCGCCGCTGTGCGTATTACTACGCACTGATACCCCATAGCGCTTTTGTAGTTAGCGCAGCGATAATGGTCTTGTCTGCCGTCGTAATTCTTGCAAGAGGCGAAATGTAGCTTCGCTCCGTGGTCCACGCAATAGACAAGTCCGGAGAATGGGCTTAACGGAACAGGCTCTAAGCCTGTCAGCAAATTTTCGCTTGGTATGCGGCAAAGGTTAGGCATAGCGCGGTCTTTTATCCATAAGCCGAAAATTCTGATTTTAGACGAACCCATAAACGGACTCGATCCTATGGGAATACGGGATATGCGGAATTTGTTTCTTGCTCTTATGCAAAAGCACGGCATGACAATCCTTTTGTCAAGCCACATTCTAAGCGAAATTGAGCACGTCGCCGATATGGCGGGCGTGCGATAATGTATTCACGACTGATTATAGCAGAATATACAGGAAAGTGTGCGGCGTTGTTGTTTTCTTATCCTGTTAGCAAAAGTAAAATACTTACGTTGATTAGTGGTGTGAGGCTTATCGTTGCTGTTACCGTAATGGCTGAGCTATCAAATAAAGTAAACAAAATGGAGGTAGAGTGCTGACTGTGGGTTCAAATTTTTGATGATACTTCCTTATTCGGCTAAAATCTACTTGTTTTTTAAAAAACACCTTGATTTATTCCATTATTGGTATTATAATTAATAATGGAATGAATCGAGGTGATTATCATTAAAGACATAAATGAGATATTGTTAAATCCTGTCCGAATGAGGATAATACAAGAGCTTACCATAAAACAAAGCATTACAGCGACTGAACTTTGTGAAAAAATCAGTGATATTCCACGAACTACCTTGTACCGTCACATAAAAATTTTAGTAGACAGTGGTATTCTATCTATTATATCCGAAAAAAAGGTTCGCGGGAGCCTTGAAAGAACACTTGCTTTGAATGTAGTGGAAATAGCAAAGCATAACACCATAGAAAATGCTTCTCAGAATGCATTTGGATTTTTGATGAACAGGTATGCAAGATTTCACAACTATTTCAGCGGCGATAATCCAAATCCCGGTAAAGATAAATTATTTTTGAATAATACAGTTTTGATGATGGACGATCTGGAATTTGACCAATTTTTGTCGGAACTTAGAGAACTTTTAATTAAATACCAATTTGAAGCCGCAAATGAGAGAAAAGCCAGAGATATTTCAATAATATCAACACCAGTAGAAAGTGAGTGATCAAATGGAAAAATTAAAATGAAAAGGGGGAAAAAGGTAATGATTGTTTTTTTAATTATCTTAGGATCCATTGTTTGCCTTAATATAATTAGTTTTACAATCAATCAAATATTTTTTTCAAGTGAGCTTGCATCTATCTCGCCTTACGGAGAACTGATAGAAATAAACGGACAAAAGATGCATGTTTATTCTATGGGTATTGGTGAGAAAACTATTGTATTGCTGCCGGGTTTTAGTGTGCCGTTACCTTGTGCAGACTTTGGTCCGCTGATGAGAGAGCTTTCCAAAGATTATACTGTTGTATGCATTGAATACTTTGGTATCGGTTTCAGCGAGCAGACAGACACGCCGCGAACTAATGAAAACTACACGGAAGAAATCAGAACCGCATTATCTTTAGCGGGATATAAAGCGCCTTATGTCTTAATGCCTCATTCCGGTTCCGGCATCTACAGTGAATATTATGCTGCAAAATATCCTGATGAAGTGTCTGCAATCATCATGTTAGATACGACATCATCGGCTAAGACAGAAACCATTGTCCCCAAGTTTGTTTACGGGATTAGTAAAGTGCAGCAATCCATCGGGCTTAATCGAATTGTAAATTTCTTTGTAGTACCATCATTGCTGAAAAAAGAAAATGGATATACCGAAAAGGAAATAAGTGACTATGGTAAATTCATTAATCATTACTACAATGATACGATAGCTGACCAATTATCTCGGTCAAATGACAATATTATTGAGGTAATGGGGATGGATTTTCCAAATGAAGTACCTGTTTTGAAACTTATCGCTTCACAGACGATGAAACAAGTTGGCGATGAATATCAGACAAATCATTTAAGTAGGTTAGGTGTTAATGCAGAGTCCATAACTCTTAACGGCTCCCATTTTATCTATCATAGTGATGCTGCGAGAATTTTTGAAGCAACAAATACTTTTCTCGAAAAATATAATCGGTCACGCTAAAACGGTCACAAGGAGGAATAATTATGTTTCATAGCATCACTTCAAGGCTGCAGAATTATGTTAGTCAGTGCAGCAATCTTTTGCTGGCAGGTTGCTTGATGGTCGATGAAAATTTCGATTTTTTTACTTACGATAACGGCTGGAACCAAAAACAGTGCGACAAGATTTTCGAAATTGGTTCTATGACAAAAGTATACACAACAACTATTTTGTCACAGCTTGTACTGGAAGGCAGGCTAGACCTGACTACTCCCATTCAGGATTATTTACCTGAACTAAAAGTCAATAAAACACTAATCGATCACCCTTGCACTTTACGGGATTTGGCGACACATAACTCTTCATTACCAACACTGCCGGGGAGCTTCATCCTTAAATCTTCGCTATCTCCTAAGATATACAAGCAACCTTATATGCATTTTTCGAGAGATGATGTAATTATATATGCTAAAAAGCATCATTTCACCGGGGTTCAAAAACACAAATACTCCAATTTAGGAATAGGTCTGTTAAGTCTTATTATGGAACGAGTTGAAGGAAAACAGCTTGATCAACTTATGAAAGAGCGAATTTTTTCACCGCTGCGTATGGATAGCACCTCAATATCGACTTCCCTGGACGACAAGTTAGTAACAGGGCATACTTTTAAAGGAAAAGAGGTTCAACATTGGCAGTTTAATGGTTTAGAGGCTGCCGGCGCAATACGAAGCAATATTCAAGACCAGATGAAGTTTTTAAATGCCAATATGCATCCCGATACAACTGCATTAAAGGATTCAGTCCAACTCGCTCAGAAAAGGCAAGCTTCCGGCACAGATAAGCTGGACTTCGGGCTTGGTTGGGCTATCAATCACGAAGATGGAATCATATGGCATAATGGCGGCACAAATGGCTTTAACTCAATAATGGCTTTTCATCCGCAAAAGAAAGTCGGAATAATTTTGCTCTTAAACTATGCGCCTCCTTTCAAAGAAACGCGAAGAATAGATCCAATCGCATTTGATATATTGAACGGCCTTTAAATATTAACCAACGTTTATTTATGATACATTTTAGTGTGAGAGGTTAGAAATGAACCTTGAATTTTCAGAAGAACAAAGTATTGCTATCAGAGACAAATTAAAAGACAGTTTACTTTGAAAGTATTATTTGACGGTTAGATGCTCAAACAATATAATATGATTACTGCAGAAAATTTATATAATACGGGGGTAGTGTGATATGAAAATAGCCACATATAATGTATGGTACGAAAATATCGAAATTAGAACAACGCAATTGATTGATGAAATAAATAATATCGACGTAGATGTCATGGGGTTACAGGAAGTTCCTCCAAGTTTCTATGAGAAACTTATTACCAATGTCAAATATCCCTATCATGCCTTTTTATCTTATGACGAAGAAATGGGGCTGGCTTTTTTAAGCAAGTATCCTATTGACAAAGAGTTTTCACTATTTGAAAGTGCAGAATTTGATAATAGTATAGCATACAACGTTATAATTGATAAAAATGGTACTAGACTCTCAATCACGAATGTGCATTTGCCATGGGATTCGGCTTTAACAAAAGAAAAACAAATCGTTGCTATTGACAGATATATCCACGCTCAAAAGGACGAGGTTCATTTTTTTATTCTTCTGGGCGACTTTAATTGCACATTAAGGTCGAGTGTTCATAACTATTTATTGGGCAACCAAACATTGTTAGGTTGTGAATCAAAACCATATTGGAATGATTTAGCAGGCGTACATGCTGCATTAAACGGCTATGATGTTATATCAACGCTTGATTTTGTCAACAATCCAAGATGGCGTGGGAAGAATACAAATTATGTACCGGATACTTGCGATAGAATCTATATAATGGAAAGTTTCAACTGGGACAATGTATTCAGTTTATGGAATGTTAATATATTTGGCAAAGAAGTATCTCCTAAAACAGGATTTGCGCCAAGTGACCATTATGGTTTGCTTGCAGAGGTTGATTTTACAGTATAAGCAATCGCCCATAATAATGTTGCTTCCACAACCTAAAGGGACAGCTTACTGCTGTCTGTCAGGAAGGGAAGAATAGTCTCGTATAGCTTCCGGCCATTTTTGATATAGCTGATATGCCTGTCCTTTTCGTTAGGGCTTTTCTGTATGAGTGAATGGAAAAACCCCATGCTGCTAATAAACCATTTTTTCATACCGTCTACACGCATATTGCCGCCGCAAATAATAAGCCTTGCCAGTTCCTGCCCTGTGATACTCTCAGGCTGTATGCCTTTTTCCTGTAGCAGAATGGTAGTATCAATCAGATTCATAAAATACTCATAAAATTCATGCCCTGATTCCTTATCATATAACTAATCATCAGCCATAATAATATCACCAGCTAATAAATCTTCCTTATTTAATCCTTTCAGCAGAAATCCTATATTATCGTCTCTTGGAATACTTTTATTTGAGTAATTAATCATTTCAATCCCTGCAATTGTTGTTTTACCTTCAACTACACCATTTCGAAGTATTTTTATTGGATCTCCAATGCGAAATTCCCCTTCTTGTATTCTTCCACTAACGATGCATCCTCTTCCAGTAATATTAAAGACATCTGTGACAATGAATAGCTGACTCATTTACAAGTTCCTTTCTTTGCACGTAGCTTATATCTGCCACCATTGGTGGCACTTTTTCACTTCCCTAAAATAAATAAAACCGATTCTTATGCCTGGTTTCGAGTACTTCTATAGATCATTTATTTTCCAATAACCCGTTTTCTTTGATCCCACTCGTTCCAGAATACACCATATAGTCAAATTTTTCAATATGTTTTGTATTTGATCAGAAGGAAACCAGAACAATATTCTAATTCTTGACATTTGCGCATGGATATGTATAATATAAGCAGAACGTTATTCTGTTTATTGCAGGAGGATGATTATGGCAAGGAAAGCAATATTAGAAGGTGGCAAACGCGATGAAATTTTGAAAGCAGCGTTAAAGCTATTCTTGGCAAATGGTTATGAGGGTACTTCTGTCCGTATGATTTTAGAACAGGTTGGCGGAGAAGTTGGTATGTTTTATCATTATTTTTCTTCAAAACAGGAACTATTTGATAAAGCTTTTGAAATTTTCATGAAAATGCAGGGGGAACGGTTTTCATCGTTGATGAATCAGGCATCTGATACCATTACTCCGCGAATGAGGTTGGAACAACTTTGGGAGTGTTATGCTAACGGAATGAATGATTTTGCAAAACTATCCGGTGGTGATACCATACACTGGTCTGTTTTATATGCAATTCACGATATGACTATTAAAGCAATGCTGCCCTCCTTCAGAACAATGATTATTCATATATTTCAAGCAGCAGGTAAGGATAATTATAGTGAGTCAGAATGGCTTGCTCCATTTGTGCTGAGTGGCATCAGTGGATTACTGCATGATAAATCATTTGCTGCATTAACAAAAGATAAGCAAATATTATTAATTGTGGAGTTGATATGCAGAACTTTACAAGTTCCACATAGCGTATTTGATCTTTAGGAAGGATTGCTGATGAACACTTATTGGTTACGGAGTGAACAGTAATGTTTCCGGCAATAAGACAAAGTTGCTTAATATATTTTTATAGAAGGACAGGAGGATTAACTGTTATGGCATCTATATTAATGATTAATGTACCATTTGCAGGGCACACCAACCCAACGCTGCCATTGGCAAAGGCACTGGTGCAGCACGGACACGAGGTATCTTATATTAATGCGGAGGAATTCCGTAATAAAATAGAAAATACAGGTGCAAATTTTATTCCATATATAAATTATCCGGTTTCACCAACCGGGCAACAGAAAAAAACAATGTGCTTTCGCGCGGCGTTTGATACAGCAATCAGCTTAGGGCAGAAGTACGATTTGTTGATTTATGAGATGTTTTTTTATCCGGGGATTAAGATTGCGGAAAAGCTGGGAATACCATGTGTTCGTCAGTTTTCCCAACCGGCATGGAATCAGAAAACAGTATCTGATGCTTCACCGTTCTTCAAACTATCCTGCGTATTGATTGACTTTCAAGTAATGGGAAAGAAAAATGCAGAATATATGGGGCTGACACATAGGACGCTTGGTGAATCCGTAGTAAATGACAATCCATCACTTAACATTGTATATGTTCCACAGATATTTCAGACGGATAGGGAATCTTTTGGCGATGACTATTTGTACACCATCCCCGAATACACCAGTAATTCCCTGACACAGCAATTACCTTATGATAAGCTGAAATCGCCTGTTGTTTATATTTCTTTGGGCAGCATTATCAGCAACAAAGGATTTTGTAAAGAATGTATCCGTGCTTTTGGCGGGAAAGATATGTCCGTTATTCTCAATACAGGCAGAATCCGTCCTGAAACCCTTGGTAAAATACCGGATAATATTTATGCATATTCCTTTGTACCACAAATCGAAGTATTGCAGCATGCCGATGTTTTTCTGACACATTGTGGAATGAATAGTGTTACTGAGGCGATGAGTTATGGCGTTCCTATGGTTGCAATGCCGTTCGTTAATGACCAAATAGCTAATGCCAGACGGATTGTGGAACTTGAAATAGGAAAAAGAGTACGTTCCTTCCCAAGCAGCGGCAGACAACTATTTAATACTGTTAAAGAGGTATATAGAGACGAACATATACGAAAACGCAGCATTGAAGTGCAAAATTTACTAAAAAAGGAAGTAACTATAGAAGAAGCTGTCAGTCGGATCGAAAAGTTATTCGCTTAAAAACTGGCAGCGGCAAATAAAAATAGAGACAGGAGGGTATGATGCTCATTACAATGAATCGAAATATGCTTGAATCGCTCTTTTCAGAAATTGAGAAAGCAAATCAAGGAAAAGAATTAAGAATAAGAATAAACTCACGCTATAAAAATGCTATAAACATGATGTGTAACTCCTTTGAAGTAGAAAGATGCATATTGCGGATGATGCTGAATGCTTACGAAGGCGAATTCATGTCTTTGAATGAACAATCATTCATTGCACGTTCTTGGGTTGGATAGTAAGGCTACTAAAGTCCTGATTTCCCTTGAAATGGAACATGAAAGTCTGTATAATATAGTACATCCCACAAAACAGGAGCATGGCTATTATCATACATGCCGAGGTCGAGCTGAGCACTTAGCTGTTGTGGCTGGATGAACAGAAACAGAAAGCAGTGAAAATAAAAACGAGGTGCTATTATGGTAACGCAATTTAAAGAAAGTTCACAGAAAAATATACGGGTTTTAATAGTGAGTGTTTACCCGGATGTACAGGAGCTTCAAAGTGATATTCTATCGCAGGCAGAGGACATTACCGTCATAGGTTGTGCCTCGGATCCGGTGGAAGCGTTTGACATGGTAAAATCCCAAACCCCCGATGTAATCATTACAGGGTATGTTTTTGAAAGGGATAATGTATTTTCACTAATCAAAAATATACGTAAGTCTCGGGACCTGACTTTTCAGCCCGGAATTTTAGTATTGACTTTATGTTATGACGAGGATATGGCAAGTATAATTTATAACTTTGGCGGTGACATTTGCCGGGGGAGAGGGCTGTATTTTGAAGAAGAAAATCTGATTGATCTGACACGCGAGACATATCACCTTGCCCAGGTTAAGCTGCAGGAGCGGCTGGACAAATTTAATCCGAAGAAATGGCACATTAGCTTAGTATCCCATGAACGATTGAAGTCGTCATTGCATGCGAGGATTATAAGCGGCGGTATTCCCGAACCACTCTTCAAATATGAACACAGTCATGCGAATTATTTTGTTGAGCTGACGGCTCTCATTATAGAGGGCGGTGGTCTGACATACTGCAATATAGAGGATAAGATGGCAGAGGTATCAAAAAAGTTTAATACAACAGTAGAACGAACTTCCAGAAAAGTGATGTCATATGTAAAGTATTCCGCCGCTTATGCATGGTGGAACGAATTACAGGATACCCCATTCCTTATGAAAAGAAAGAGTGTCAGTATTGTTCCGGTCATTGAACACTACTGTGCTCTCTATGCAGATTGGTTTTGGCATTGGAGTTAATAATGAACATACAGGAAAGCGTTGGCGCTCCCCTGTATGTTTATTTTAAATGTCGGTTGTTCACTGCTCTGCTATGTATTTAACACTTTTTTCATATACATACTACCAGCTTCCTGTTCATCTTTTTGCATATAGCTATATCCACAAGCTTCATATAAATGCCTGGCTGCATTATTTTCCTCAAAAACATGCAATACAACAGCTGGAATATTTTCTCTTTTCAAGACCTCTTCTAAATGCAGCAGAGCGGCTCTGCCATATCCCATCGTTCTATATTCCGGTTTAATTACAAAATCTTCAATAAATGCTCTGCTTAAATTTAGAGTTTCATACCATATCATCCCCAAATTTATTCCTTCTTCATTGTAAATGATATTCAGATAATGTTTATCTGTATTTAGACCGTTTGACAAGGCGCCAGTAAAATCTTTTATTGCTTCCACTTTCGCATGAGCTATATCAGAACATTGTCCTGATGATAATAAGGCTCTTGCATAATCTTCAACTGACCAATTTTTAAACGCAAGAAATTCCTCGTTGGTCATTTGCCGAAACCATACTTGTTTCTTTTCCATTTTTATACCCAATCTCCCACAAAAATTAATTAACGGTACAATACCACCAGCTCAGCCTTTTGCAGCTTCACATCCCAATAGAGGATTATAATACAATGTCCCGGGCCGCATGTGGGTATTCCGGCTCCAGCCACCTTCCTATTCTGATTCTTTCTAACGTTGGATGACTAATCATCCATATAAAGAAATATCCCCACAGAAAAAACATTTTCTATATGGGTGATTTTCATATAACCGTTATACTTCTCTACGGATTGCCTGATATTTTTCAAGCCATAGCCATTCCTGTCTCCGCTTTTTAATGAGACAATCTGCTTTTCATCCGAATAATTAATTTCACCGTTAAAGGAATTGTCCATCTTTATGAAGAGACCGCCTTTAGCCAATTCAACATCCAATTTTATAAATCTTTCATTTACCTTAGCAACAGCATCTAAAGCATTGTCCAGGAGATTGCCGATTATAGTTACAATATCAACCACATCCACATTCATAACAGGAGGAATTGACATTTTTATATCAAGATTAATTGCATCTTTCCCGGCGTCTCTGAGTTTGTAATTGATAATGCTGTCAAAATCCATATTACCGGTATCGCTGTAAATTACACTTTCGTCTATATCTTCAAGCAGGCGATTCAGATAGTCTGCTGCTGCTTTATTTTCCACAGTATAACCCTTCAAGGCAACCAAATGCATCTTCATGTCATGTCGGATTGATTTTACCCTATCCACCGACTCTTGCATAAGCGTACATTGGAAAGAGTAATATTCCTTTTCCTGGGATTGCAGCTCTGTTTTTAATCTTTCTTCAAATATTTTGGACAGGGAATAACTTAGGTAAAAAAATAACAAGAAAGTGCCAAGAGAGGCACATCAACTCCCCTAACCCCTCAATCTTGAGGGGAATAGTTTGTTTTTCCTCTTCCTTTTTTTCTCTTTTTACCGCATAATGGTTTTATGAATATATTAC
>Ga0153941_1000246_pt1 | contig 25175 bp, 18 predicted proteins | sample TSNJ025MetaG_FD_104733 | JGI IMG/M metagenome (GOLD analysis project Ga0153941, IMG submission 104733) | Attine ant fungus gardens microbial communities from New Jersey, USA - TSNJ025 MetaG | ecosystem: Host-associated > Fungi > Mycelium > Unclassified | place: USA: New Jersey, Brendan T. Byrne...
ATCATCCAGTCCAAAATACGCCGCAATGATATCCGCTGTCTGTTCAACGGTTGTATTATCATCCCAGATGATTTGTTTTACCCCATACTGTGCGGCTTCTCCGGGAATTTCACCCTTGGCTTTTTCATATGCTGTACTTACGGTGGGGATCAGTCTTTCTTTTTCGTCTTCAGAAATATCACGGCTGCGGATTTCATTTTCATATCGATCGATAAAATCATTGGCAGCTTTATCGTTGGAAATCCTGACTGCATGGGTTACATATTGGAGGATACTGCTGATGTCAATATCGTTTTCACAGATTATTTTTTCATGTATCCCACTAAGCTGAATCAAATCCATGATAACCATTGGCGTAAAATCATGTACGATTTCACTCTCCCACTGCATGGCATCTTCAGGGTTCTGCGCCCAAAAATCCGGTACATTGCGGCATAATCCCGGCTGAAACTGAGGGTCCGCATTATTTAAATGCTTTGACCGGTTCTCACATGTATGATATACGTAAAGACCGTATCTGCGGCCAAGCTCCTCCGCCACAGGTATTCCTTCGTTACTTCCCCATATGAAATAAACATTCTGCAGCATCCGCTTCATTACATTATCAGGTATTGACAATCTTGATACGGCTTTTTCCTCCAGTTTATCCGTAACCTCAAACAACCGATGTACAGGAGACGGATTGCCGGTATACTCCACATTAGTGAGCTGTGTTTCTATTTCCTTTGCCTTGCTGTACAGCAATTTCACATCGGCGTCCCTGGTAAAATCAGCTTGTTCAATCTGGCGGATAAATGCTGTTACAATCTCCTTTAACTCATGCAAAAGCGCGGCTTCTTCGTCAATGTCCATCACCTTTTTATGAAGTACCTCCAACACCACATCCGAACCGGACGCGGCGAATACCCGTTGAATGTCTTTGATGTTGATGTTTAGTTTGCGCAGGATCAGGATCTGCTCCAGTCTCCTGACAGCCGCTTCGTCATACAGCCGGTATGCGTAATCATCACTGCGTATGCTGCGAAGCAGCCCCATGTCCTCGTAATAGCGCAGGGTACGGGCGGATATGCTGTACTTTGTTGATATATCCCTGATTTTGTATAAATCGTTCATGCTAACCCTCCTTGTTGTTGTGATAAGCATATTTTACACGCTTCCCCAACGGCAGAGTCAATATTGATTCTATAAATAAAGCTGTGCTTAACACAAATCCTAAGGCTGTATTTAAGACAAATCCCATGGCTGTGCCTAAGGCAAATCTTATGGCTGTGCCTAAGGTAAATCTTATGGTATATCCTAAGTCAGTTTTAATCCGGTTTATTATCCAGTTTCCTGTATACAGTCACAAGCATGGTAATAAAGCAAGCCAATCCTCCGATCACATTGCTGACCGGCTCCGCTATGAATACGCCATCTGTACCGAATCCCAGCCCGGGAAGCAGCAGTGTCAGCGGCAATACGATGATAACTTTTCTGAAAATCGAGAAGAAAATTGCCTGTTTGGATTTTCCCAGCGCCGTAAAGGTGGATTGCCCGATAAACTGAAACTGCATCATGAAGAAAGCACCAAAGTAGATCATAAAAACTCTGTTTCCATAGGTTACCATCTGTATATCACTACTGAATAATCGAATAAAGAAAGAGGGAAACAGCATAATAATCAGCCATACGACCAACATATAACAACTCCCTACAAGGCTTAAAAATTTTATTGCTTCCTTTACCCGTTTGTTCTCACCGGCTCCATAATTATAGCTGAGTACCGGCTGCCCGCCGCTTGCCAGACCGCCAACGGGAAGACCCAGAATTTCTCTGACGGAATTCAGAATGGTCATGATTCCAATATATACATCACCGCCATAGTAACCCAGAGAAGCGTTGCATACTGCCTGCACGATACAGTTGGTGGCCTGCATGACGAATCCTGCCATCCCAAGTATAACGATATCCTTAATCAGAAGGATTCGGGGTTTGATATATTCCCGGCTGATTCTTAACACAGCCTTTTTACCGAATAAAAAAGAAATCACCCAAACAGCTGAAACAAACTGTGAGATCACTGTGGCAATAGCCGCTCCCTCCACTCCCATTTTGAATACAAATATAAAGACAGGGTCAAGGATTATATTCAGTATTGCACCAAGCAGCGTTGTCATCATTCCTATTTTGGGAAATCCCTGCAGATTAATGAAAAGATTCATTCCGGTTCCAACCATTAAAAATACGGTTCCAAGTAAATAGATCCTTAAATATCCTGCGGCGTAAGGGTAGGTTGCGTCACTGGCACCCAGCAGGTACAGGAGCGGTTTCATCGTTAGAAACGCCGTCACACCTACGATAATTCCCACAAGAATCTGCATGAACAGGGTACAGCCCATAATTTCCAATGCACGCTTGTCATCTTTCTTCCCTCTTGCCATGGAGCATAAAGGGGCGCCTCCGCTGGCAAATAAATTGGTAAATGCAGCAATCAGTGTGATTACAGGGAAGGTAACCCCAACTCCTGTAAGCGCCAATCCCTGGGTGTCTCCCGGTAAGTGCCCGATATATATGCGGTCTACCAGATTGTATAGAATCTGAACCAGTTGTGCCAATGTCAGGGGAAGCGCCTGCGATATAATATGCCGCCATATTTTCCCTTCTCCAAAATTACCCTTTCCTTCCATACTTCTTTCCATATTTCCTCACATTCTGCCTGGATTCATAATGCTGACTGTTTACTGCTATAATGGGTAGCATAATGCTTCTCAATATTTCTGTCGCCGCTTTTGGAGAAACGCAGCTGAATGCGATTACCTTTGCCCCACTTCCGATAGTCGCTTACCGATGATTTTAAATTGTTCTTCATCGCGTATGCCCTGATTTCACGGTTTATTACTGACAGCTTTCTTAAGTTTATCTGGCAAACGCGTTCTAAATAGGATACACGTCCAAAGCGCCAGTTTTCATAATTCTCCTTTGTCAGTACACCAATATCCATAAGTACCTCGACGGGGGAAGCATTTCCTTTTTCCTTAATCAGCGTGTACATGGATGATGTTACTTTGTTGTGTAATTCTTTATCGTTCATAAGAACTCCTTCGTGTATTTTTGCTTATGATTGTTAATATATGGGGCTCAGGTGAAAATCCGCCTATTTATCAAAATCAGGCGCGGCTTTTACGGTCAATAGCCGATGCGGAAGCAGGTAATGTCACAGTTCATGAATTGATTGAGGAGGACTGATTATGCATAAAGCCACATTTTATTTATATTTTGAATTGTCATAAGTTATATATTTTTTTAAAGTATCTATGTGCATGGGATATATATCCTCCGGCTTGTCAGCAAGCATTTCTTTCAGTTTTGAAATCGGTATCCATTTATAGTTCTTCGACTCATCAGAAAAAGGCAATAAATCGCCAGTTACCCGGCATATAAATACAAAAACCATAATTGGATAATCGCCGTCTACATTCTGTGAGCAGGAAAAAGGCATAAAATTTATTACCTTATAATCGTTTCCATCATAAACGGAAACGATTTCTTCACCAAATATTTCTGTAACATCCAGTCCTGTTTCTTCTTTTATTTCTCGCCTTAACGCATCAAAAATATTTTCAAATGCCCGTATTTTTCCAGCAGGTATTTCCAATAGACCATCTTCGTTTGGAGCGTTTGGATTGCATCTTGTTTGCATAAGTATATGCGCAACATTGTCAATATCCTTTATGATTATACCGCCGACTCCGGGGATGGAAAATATCTCGTTTTGATTTGGAATACCAACGTGTAATTCATCGATTCTGTTTATTTTATTTACCATAATCCCTCCGATAAATTGCGGTTATATTGTAATATTTAAGCTCCTGTTCAGTTTTCATTTGCTGCTATTCCTGGCAGTTGCATAATTCATCGGACATACAGTCCTGCATCTATTACAGTCAACAGTATCAAATCCTCGCTTTGATTTCCCATATGTATGTTCTCTGCATGCTTTTTGATTAACGGAACCATTATCAATAGCGCTGACTGGACAAGATTCAATGCACTTCTGGCATTGATCAATACATATGCTTTCCGAAAGTGTATCTGACTGTAATTCTAAATCTGTCAATATGGCTCCAAGTGTCACCATATTTCCAAAACGCCGGTTCATAAATAAGGTGTTTTTTCCAATTGAACCTAATCCGGCCTGTACAGCCAAATGCTTCATAGATAGTAACCCACGCCCCTCCATTTTATCGCTGTCCCAATATTCATAGGGGCTGTCGCAGGGAATAGGAACAGCCGTACATCGGAAACTATCTTCTATCTTCTTCGCTGATTTAAAGGCAACAGTATCCGTTTCAGGACAACTAATGTTATTAAAATGGCCGTATATGAAACGTGGATTGACTTTTCCTAATCCTTGCGGGAGGGCAACCGCAAATGAAATAACAGACTTGCATTCACTATAAATGTCAGTTGGTTTATAGCCGAAAGGAGCGTCATCAAAACGGTCTGTACTTGCAAAACCGCATAAATCGGCTCCATAAGATAATACAATTTTCCGGATCTGTTCTTTCATGGTTATACCTCCTAAAAATGATTTTCGCTGTGAGCCTGCTTCTTCTGCCGCTTTGCGTCAATATCATGGATCCACTCTTTTACTGAAGCTTTCCACGGCTCGCTCTTGTTTGGAATGTTCTTTATCAAGCTCCGGGGATTTAAGCCAAGCCGCTTGGCAAGCTCCAGATCCTCGGCGTTCAGGCGGCATTTACATTTCGCCTCTTTCCATAGTTCATCACTATATGCCATAATAACTCCCATCTGTGCGCCTAAGCTCAATTCATTGAGCATGCGTACATACAAATCAGGATGTTGAAAAGACATCTTCATCGTCTTTTCAACCTATACCCCCGTCAATTCTTCGAAATATCTGACAAACATTGGTGAAATGTCTTTACAGAACTTTGTCGGAAAATGGGCTTTCAACTTGCTGTTCATACTTCCCAATATGGCTATTGCCGCCGCATCCGCAAAGCCCTCCTGTTTGGCTGTCTCCGTATCAAACGCAGGAAAGTATCTATTGTTAAAGCTTTCGAACCCCTCGGGAAGGATGTTAATATCTCCTGTCAGTGCAAAATGAAGTGCATGCCCTAATTCGTGGGCGAAAATAAAAACACTGTCGCAGATTCCGTCTTCACGCGGATGAAACAAAAATATCACACTCTGTCGTGAATCACCGCTCATCACGCCGCACTCTGAGTTGTACTTTATGTGGGAGTAGTCAAATCTATGTATTCGCAGTGGATAATCCGGTGCGATAATGTCAATCATTCCAAACGCTCTCTGCGCCGCGCTGAGTGTGGCCCTTATATCTCTTTCGGTTATGGGGGGATACATCGGATCCACATACTCGTCGAGGTGACTTATAAAACGATGCAGACCGTCCACAAACTCGTAGTGATCCCCTTCCATTGGGACATAGGCAGGGATCAAGGCGGTCAGTGCTGACTCTGACGGAATGATTATGGCGTTATATTTCAGTCCTTTCGTTCTGTACTGATAAGCAATGTCTCGTTCCGTAACCGCTTCGTAAAATTGGTTTCGGATTAACCAATTTTGCATATGATTCGTATTTTCAACCTGCCGTAATAATGCCTGAATACTTACCTTGAGTGGGTTAACCTCATGAGAATCCAGTATATTTGTAATTAACTGACATACTTCCTGCTCATTGAACTTGACTTTATCTTTCATTTTATTGCTGATCCTCCCTGGGGCTTTAACGTATTTGTATTATCCTTTGTTTCTTATTTCGGCATCAATCGAATACACTATCTTTTCAATGTCAACTATAAAATCTTTAACAATTTCCTTGGAAATACTAAATATCTGCGCATCTGTATGAGCTCTGTCAGTCTGATGTGCTATGATGTTTCTTCTACGAAACAATCCATTAAGACGTCTTTTAAATTTATCTTTTGGTTTCTCCGTCTCACCTTGCTTGTAAAAAGCATTATCTGCAACTGCTGCTAAATTGATTCCCAGTAAGTTAAACTGCTCTTTTACAGATTCAAACGACACCATAGTAATCGTTTGATAATATTCATTAATGTACTCTAAAAACCAGTCAATATCCTCACCCGATTTTAATGCGACTTCTATAACTTTCATGTTTACATGAAGATTATCATATTTTTCTGTCCTATCCCAGTTTTCATCATAAATTTTACATAAACCGCATTTTGTCAATTCATGCATATAAAAATCAAAAACGCTTGCTAAAAACACAATTTGGGCACGCCAAACATTTTTACCTTCAGTATCTCGTCTTGCTTCAATCAGTTCGTCTGCAACATTAAACTGTGCCTTTATAGCTCCAATTGTTTCTATAAAATGTTGCTTTATTTGATCAAGTTCGAACCTTACAACCTCTGTATGGAATTTATCTCTTGTATCTTCATTCCTTGACATTAAATCAAGATTTCTATTGTCCATTATGCAACCCCCTACTTCCAAATATCATCTTCTAATTGCTGAAAGAAATTTTTGTTAAGCATAGGAATTGCACCATATTTTCCGGACATATATCCTCTTTCTAAGTTTTCTGTCTTTCGCACATTTTTAATTTCCACAAGTGAATAAAGATCGGTTGCACGCTCAGAATTTAACTGTGTAAACCACACCTGATCTCTTCTAAACAATTCTGTATCCAATAAGTTTGTATCATGAGTTGAAAAAATTAGTTGAGCAAATTTTTCCTTCTGAGAATGTTGAAATAATTGCACAATTTGATAAATTACAGATTCATGCAAACTTGTTTCCAGCTCATCGCAAATGAGTATTTTACCCTGATTTAAAATGTCAATTATTGGGCAAATCATTTGAAATAATCGCTTTATTCCCATTGATTCTTCAGTCATTAAATCCACTTCGAATTTTTCATATATAACTTTTGCTTCTATCTTGTTAGCTTCTTGAAAACCCATTAAATTCTGCAATACATCAGGCAACGGTATTTCCTTTTGTATATCTGCCAATTTAACTTTTTCAAGCTTTACCTTTACATCTTTTACCCCAGTTCCCAGCGCCTGCAATATATCAACAAACACTTTCTTTATCATCTGATTTTTTTGCATTAACTCAATGGAGTATTCTGTCCAATTATTAATTTCTGAGTTGTACACTACTACATCTGAACGAAAGAACATAAATGCATCTTCAATTTCTTGCACATTACTGTAATTAGCTGCACAAGACAAAAAGAGCCTATTCTCCTTTAGTATGCTAATACTGACCCCAAATGCATTTTTATATCTATCTCCCGGCTTGATATCCATTTTATCGCGTTCGAAAATTTTCACCTGTCTTCCCGCCGGGAAATAGTACAAATACTCATTTAATATGGAGCTTTTCTTTACCGAAAAACCATACGCATATCTTATTTCATTCTTTACAAATTGAATGTGATATTCACTTGGTGTCTCTTCACTACACAATTTATGAGGAACTTGGCGCACTCCTTGACCCGGTTGATGGTTAATACTGTTACTAACCAACTCACGCATAAATGATAATGCATTAATAAAGTTACTTTTCCCTGAACCATTTGCGCCATATATTATTGCAGAACGTAAAACCTTAAAAGTTCCATATTCCTTTAAGAGTTCCTCAGATGCCTTATCGCTCCCTGCAACCATAGAAAATTTCACTTCTTCTTTTATGGAACTATGATTTGAACATCTAAATTCTAATAACATCTTTGACACCTCTTTCGTTTTATATAAGTCAACTTTATCTTCTTTGAATTGTTTTGTCAATCTTTTTTGCATTTTTTTTGCATTTCCTTTTCTTAAAACATTTTTATTCACTGTTTTTAATAAATTATATGCAGTTTAATATGTGCTTAATCCTTTTTTGGTCTCAAAGGTAAGAATGTAATCAAAAAAACCTTACCGAATTTTCATTTCTGAAAATCAGTAAGGTAAATTTTTATGCAGAAAATCCCTATTTTCGATTAATCTTTATGCCGGATTACTCTTCAGAAGGCAACTGGGTATCAACCCATATCCGCAAAGTACGAATAGAAAAAGCTGGCATTTGCAGCTGGACAGCATATCTTCCATCTGCAAATGTGGGTGCAAGGCGGGAAATACATCTCCCATCCAGTTCAATCTGTTCCACTATAATATCCTCAAACGCTTCCATCGTGATTCTCGCAACAGTTGATGCCCCAGGGTTGAACAGACGCACCAGCAGCCTGCCATCCGTGTCCATGTAAGCGGCGCTTAATTCCACCGGAGACCCAACCGTCAGAAGTTCCAAAGGATTTATCGACATGGTGTCATCAACAACGCCGCTTACGGTGCATCCTGCGCTTCGCCGCGCTATCGGCTGGTGTATCATTTTTTGATATGTGTGCCAGATGTCACCCTTACGATAATCACCCGTATGCGGAACAATGGCATATGCCATCGACATTTCTCCCTCTAACTGCCTTTGTCCCCACCAAAATCCGCCATCCCAGCCCCATGCCAGCGTCAGTGCCAGCGGAAGACCGTCCCCGTGCAAATAAGATGTTGTGTGATTTGCCATAATCGTCAAGCCTTGCTCGTCATCGCATGCGTCAACCCAACCTACCAGGATGTTATGCTTAATCTCATTCCAACATTGAAAGTGGGTATTCTCCAATTTGCTTTCACAGACATCAAATGCGGCATCCTTGTAGATTCGCTTTTGCGCAAAGCTTGTTGGGAAGTAGGCATTCAGTTTATAACGCGCGTCATGATATGAACGGTGTCCATCTTCCTTAGAATCGGAAGGGTGTATTTCGTGTGGGTCACCGATATATGTGTGCGTGGGAAAATGAAAAACCACATTTATAGATATTTTCTCATCTCCTTTTACGATGCTGACTTGCTGTGTAAAATTCACTCCGCCAATCCGACCGTAAATCTCAAGCGCAGCTTCAATCGGTCCATCGCTTAATAATTGTGCTTTTGCTCTTTGGGAAGCGCTTGACAAAAAGATACCCTCGTTGATGAAGTAACCTCTATACTCGTTAAATCTGTAGTCATCATCTTGCCGGACAACCTCTATGCCGCGCCGTTTGTCATACAAAGACGCAATGGTTCCGCCTTTCCCCAGGTCAAAGGTTATTTTGTAATAATCCGATTCAAGATAAGCGAAATCGTCCGCTGCCGATGCATGTACCGAACCGTCCCCCACATATACATCGTTTTCTTTTGACGATTCAATCCGGATTACTTTTGCGCCGAACCCGGTAAAGTGCACGTTAAACAGCAGGATACCGGCATTCTTGGAGCCATCGCCATATAAACGTGTCGGCTTATATTGGCTTTCCAATAAGCGGTCACCGTCATATACGCGAAAACTTTGAACACCGGGTCTGGATGTCACTTCCACCGCTGCCAATCGGTGTTCTGCCCGTGCCAGAAGGTTTGCCACGCAGACAATCTCCTGATCGCCGGAAATTATCAAAGGCTCCCAGGCACTTTCCCAAGTTCCGCAGGTATATTTGCTGATAGCCGCCATAGATGCGCGTGTAACTCGCATAGCAGATTCTTCTGCAGCATAAATATGTGCGAAAGCTTCCCATGCCCAGTTTTCTTCTCCTCGCTCCATAGCAGCACAAATCCAGGCGTCATGGTGCTGTGCCAGTAAAAGATGGTGCCACGCCAAATCCAGTGATGCACTCAGTCCGGTTTCCACATGGCTTTCCCTTTGAAGCAATTGTACAGGGTGCGAAGAGGTTACGGGAAAATCACAGACGACACACGCCAGCGCATACAAACGCTCGGCGTTTAATACCATCACTTCACCTTGCCTTATTTTGCGTGACATTTTGGCAAGCAGCTGCTCCCCCCAAGGCAAAGCTCCATGGAAATCCTCTTGGCTTACCTTCCAGATTTGATGCGGCTCATTTGCCACATGTTCAAAATACTCTCTCCAGGTCGTATAAATAACGTGTGCACGGGACGCTCTGCCGCCAGACGTACCATCATCAACAAGCCGGGGTTTGGCGGGCCAGCCCAGATCTTGAAGAATCATGCCGGCAGGATGCGGGATGCCTGCGGCGATGCATTTATCTATGAAAGGTTTCTCGGCATTAACAGATTCTGTCTCCCACAGCTTTACAAGCTCCTCACACCCATAACGGGGAGCCGTTTTGATACGGGATCCGTCAGGACCTTCCCAGAAAAGAACTTCCGCGTCAAATCCCGCGCTATACCCTGCCCATGCCGTGGAAGGATTCTTAAGTACTGCACGCTCAAATTGGAATGATCTGAGAATCTGAGGAAGTGCACTTGTCCAACAGGGCTCCTGAACCGCATACGTTTTTATTTCCAGCCATGGGAAATGTTTGCAGATAGCTGCGATTCCCATTTGAATATGGCGGATATTGCTTTCCCCATTTATAACCCATCCGTAAGGCTGTCCGTAACTTCCGGCAACCATCTCAAGCCGGGAAGCAACAGATTGATCCTTAAGCATTTCACGGATTTCCATATAAGCCATTGGATCACGCTCCTGCAAATAATCCCATGATTCCGCTTCGATGTCCAGGCTGATCTTCCATTCGGGATAGCTTTTCAGCGCCTCTATGATATCGCGCCAACAGCCTGGCGGCATATGCCCATGAATCCCTCCGTGGTAGCCGTCTATATAGTATATTTTATTCTTTGCCATAAACGCTCCTTACCTTTTATCTATGCTTCATAGTATACTTTTCTGCCCACCATTCTGAATACCAACAGTGTCAAAAGCAATGTTGCCAAGAGGAGAACCCATGCCATTGCAGAAGCATAACCCATCTGCGTATTACGGAACGCCATGCGGTAGAGGGCCAGAACGTAGAAGGTCGTGGAATTGATTGGCCCGCCTTCTGTCATAATCAGGGCAGGGGTAAAGGTTTGCAAGGCACCTATTATGCCCATAATCAAATTGAAGAAAATAGTGGGAGACAGCAAAGGCAGGGTAATGGAAAAAAATTTGCGGATCGGACCTACTCCATCCATTTCCGCCGCTTCATAATAGATGCGGGGGATACCCTGAAGTCCTGCCAAATAAATAACCATAGCCCCGCCCGCGTTCCAGCAATTCATAATAACGAGGGATATTTTTGCGGTAGCCGGATCAGTCAGCCAATTCGGGCCTTGTATCCCTATGAGTCGAAGCACTGTATTCAAGAGTCCATAGTTACTCTGGAAAATCAAATGCCATAACATGGCAACTGCGGCAATGGAAACCACGTTCGGCAGATAAAAAATGGTTCTCATTAACCGGATACCGCGCATTTTCCTGTTCATCAATAACGCAATTAAAATACCAATAATCATATTCAAGGGCACACTGAGCAGGGCATAATAAAGGGTATTATAAACAGAAATCGGAATTATCGGGTCTGATGTAAAAAGGATTTTATAGTTGGTAAGACCAATCCATTTGGCTGTATTGGCCAGGTTGTAGTTCTTAAAGCTGTAATAAAGCGATAAAATCATGGGATATAATGTAAAAATAAATAAACCAATCAGCCACGGCGCTATAAAAAGATAACCGTAAAGAGCACCCCGCAAACGGCGGCGGGTCGTCCGCACCACACCTTTCATTTGAGTGTTTCCATTCATCAATTTGTCCCTCCATTTCTCTGTTTTATATGCCGTTTATCCTTTCATCCCTGTCAGGGTAATTCCCTCAATAAAATATCTCTGGAAAGCAAAGAATACCGCCAATGTGGGAATGGCAACCACAATGGAAGCTGCCATTGTCAGGTGCCAGATACTGCCGCTCTTAAGCTGAAAGGCACGCAGACCATAGCTCAGCGTATATCTTAAATTGTCGTTGATATATATAAGCGGTCCGACATAATCATTCCAGGTCCCCATGAAAGAAAAGATTGCAATCGTAGCGAGTGCAGGTTTACAAAGCGGAATCAGTATTTGCCCAAAAATACGAAATTCGGAGCAGCCGTCCAGCTTAGCACAATCAGACAAATCTACGGGGATCGTCCGGAAAAACTGCCGCAATAGGAAAATATTAAACGCGTTACCGGCAAAGCTTGGGACAATGAGAGGCAGATAGGAGTTCAGCCAGCCCAGGTCTCTAAAGAGCATGAATTGCGGCACCATCGTAACCGCGCCAGGCAGCATCATCGTACCGATTAATACCGCAAACCAAAAATCTCTTCCCGGCCACTTGAGCCGCGCGAAAGCATATGCTGCCAATGAGGATGAAAGCAAAGATCCGATCAAGTTCATAACCACCAAATATAAGGTGTTTGCCAGATAGCGTAAAAAGGGAAAATAGCTAAGCGCTTCTGCATAATTAGACCATCTGGGTTTACTGGGAATCCACACCGGCGGATAGACATTGATTTCAGTTGGGTCCTTCAGCGACGTGGAAAGCATCCAGAAAAAAGGGAACAAATAGATGGCGGCACCAAGTGCAAGCAATAAAAAGACAACTGCTTTACCGATGAATCTACGCCATTTACGTACATTAGGTGACATCATTCTTTTCTACCTCCTTTTTGCCGGTTAAATAGGCTCAAATCCCAGCTTGAAAAATTCGTTCGGGTTATTAAAGAACCAGTCGGCGGCGATTTGCCGCGCTTCACCCATGTTGATCCAGCCGCTGTCAATCAGTTCTGCAAGCGCGATTGCCACATTATCCCGGGCAATGGCCAAATACCCCGCTACCCATTCGACCATACTGGTATCGGCACCAAAAGCGAACACTTTATTATGCGGTACTGTCATGACTGCCCGCTTCATCAGTTCGACACAGTACAGCGGGTCAATCGCCTGTGCCCAGCACAAGTCAAGATAGGCGTTGGGATAGTTTTTTCCTATAAACAGGTATTCGTCCATATACGGCCAATTCCCATGGAAAAGGTCAAAATTTACATCCGGATGGAGCTCAAGGGTGGAAATCAAATGGACAGCGTTTGCCTTCGAAACATCATTGCGGATATTCGCCATATGCCCGGTGTGTATTTGGAACGGAAGCCCATATTTCGCAGCCTTGCGAACGCAATAGTGAAAAAGCCAGTCGTCCAGCACACGTACCTTGTCGTCCCCGTGTATGTCCCTGGGATAAAAAATAATATCATTGAATGCCTTTTCTGCTTCCGCCTTTGTCGGGTTTGAATAGAACAGAGGGCGGCGATAGGCAGCTACATCCTTGATGCAGACAATCCCGAAATCAAGACACATCTGAAAGTATCGGTCGAACGCTTCCAGATAGTCATCCAGACATGAGATTATCCGCTTCAGATATTTTTGCATACGGAAGATATTTTCTTTTGTATGAAGGTCAAGCATATCGGACAGGTGGAAAGCAAACCGGCAGTACTTAGAATACGGTACTTTGCCTTCTACATAATCGGCAAGATCAACCCTATCCACTATCTTGGCTTTGATATGCAGTTCGTCCATCACTTTTTCATAGATGGCAGCATCGCGACTCTTTAGTTTCTCTGCAAATTCCTTGAACTGACTGTAATCGCCGATGTCTTCAACGCCCCAGCACCTGCGGAGTCCTTCCTGCATACCCCTGGCATAGGCGGTTTTATTGGACTTTTTATAAATGCTAAGGAACAAGTCCCACCTTTCCTGAGGGGGCAAGTGTTTCGGTATAGGCATGAAAAGCGAGTATCCCCCCATGCCTGTGATCTTTTCGCCGCCTGCTGACCAAAAATCCGACATATAATAACTGTCCATAACGAAATCAAGGGCATCATCAGCCGCCAGATAACCGGTAAAGTGGTCATGGGACTCAATGACCGGCAGGTTTTCGAGGTATTGCCTTAGTTCCGGATAATACGGGGAATTAGAGCTATACATATATTCTCCTTTCCGTTAAAATAGAGGGTTCGCTGCTTTGGAACGGAACATCAGCCTCCACTCATTAATTTGTAATTTTCAATTGCCGTGTTTATCAAATCATCAGCGTCCTTAAGTGCCTGTTCGGGTGATTTTGTCCCAAGTAACGCCGCATCCCACTCCGGTTGAAGGATTCCGTAATGCCAAGTAGGATATTCTTCCAGAAAATGATGGTAACGGTTGTTTTTACCGCTTTCGACAAATACCTTCCACATGGGGTCGTCCTGGATACGCGGATCTTCGTATGCCTTCATATTGCAGACGTATTCGGATGTATCAATTAAAAGTGCTGTTGCGGCTTCCACATCGCATAAATATGCCGCCAATTCAAAGGCCGCCCGCGCCCGCGCCTCGTCTCCCTTATCCACGATTTCCAGGGAATAGCCCGCAGCCCAACTGGTTTTGTAATTAATACCGTCTTTTGTGGGAATCAGCGCTACGCCATAATCCAAGTCGGGATTATCGGTTGCAAGAGTAGCATAAAAACCATTGTAGGCTATCGTCATTGATGTAATTTCCGCTATAAAGGGATTCACGTAACCGGAGGCTGCCCAGTTTTCGGTTACTCCATTCATAGCCGATATCCCCACTTGCTCCTGAATCTCTATGGCAAAGTTGAGGGCTTCCAACATTTCCGGGGAATTGATGTTCGGTGTTCCGTCGTCATTCCATAACTCGGCCCCAAAGCTCCAGCCCAGTACCCAGGGGTAGGCTTCGCCAATACGAGTTGTGAATCCCACACGCTCCGCTACACCATTATCGTTAAGCACAGTCAGTTTTTCATTGTATTCCAACACCTCTTTCCAAGTGGTGGGCGGTTTTTCAGGATCCAGACCCGCTTCCCTGAAGTGATCTTTGTTGTAAAACAGTACACGCGTATCGGTTATATAAGGGAGAGCGTACAGACTGCCCTCATACATACATGCTTCTACCGTGGCAGGGAAGAATACACTTGTGTCCAACCCCCATTCGGTTACATACTGCTGCATATTCACAATCTGCTGTTTTATGGCACGCTCTTTTACGCTGTCCAGGCTGTTTGCAACCAAATCAGGCCCTGTCCCTGCTGCCAACGCCGGCGTCAGCTTTTCTGAGCTGTCCCCAAGCGTCAGTCCGAGTTCTTTCACCTTAATATTGGGGTGCATAACCATAAAATCCTCCAACAATTTGGTCATAAGTTCCGCCTGTACGCCAAACGGAGAGGAATGCCAGAATTCAATTTCGACAATGTCTTCCGGTACCTCCGTCGATTGTGCGTCTTTCCCTTGCCCCTCCACCGGAGCATCTTCTGTGGAGTTGTCCTCCGTTTTAGTACCTGAACCGCAGGCAGTTACAGTCAAAACCAAGCCCAGAAAAACACATACAAACCACTTCCTCATATTATCCTCCTTTTTGTCGGCATTTGCCGATATATTAATTAACATCTGACATTAGTTACCGTTTTTATTCTCGCCTGTTGATTCTCTGATGACCAGCTCAGTTGGAATATAAATTTTAGTATATCCCGATATTGTGCCTTTGATGAGTTTGTCAAGAATTCTTGCTGATTCATAACCCACCGAAAAGAAATTCTGCCGCACTGTCGTAAGGCTCGGTTGGTGATATCGGTAGGTGTCGGAATCATCAAAACCAGCCACGGAAATATCCTTCGGAACCTCGATCCCCATATCACGCAGCGCTTTAAGCAAAACAGAAGCCGTGTAGTCATTGACGCAAAGGATAGCTGAGAACTTGCCGCTTTTCAAGTCCTCCTGCCAGTTATCCAACTCTGATATTTTTGTGATGGGTGTAATAAACTCACCCAGACCGTAATCCCTCATTGCATCACAATAGCCAAGGTAGCGTTCCGTTTCAGAGCTGATTTGGGGTTTTTCAAAGAGAAAACCTATACGTTTGTGTCCTAAGCTGATTAAATGCTGCACAAGGGAATATTCCGCATCATGGTTGTTAGCACCCACATAGTTTACAGGGTAGTTCCCTGTCTGGCGGTCAATGCATACAAAGTTAATGCCTGCTTTGTATAATTTACGAAGGTCATACTCCTCCCCGCCTGCACTCTCAGGATTCGGGTAAAGAATCAAACCTGCTGCCTGGTTCCACTTTTTTTTACCCTTCATAAATGCTTCATAGAAAGTACGGTCTTCTATTATTAGTTGATATTCTCTATTCTTATAGTATCGATGTATACCTTGTACGATTTTGCCGAGGGAAGCGTCAATATCCGCCGCCAAGTCGAATATCAGGTAAATCATTTTCTGGTCAGGGAGCACAGCATCCCGCTCAGCCACATAGGTGCCCTTCCCCTTCACTCGGTATACGAACCCGTCTTTGACCAGATACTCCATAGCTTTGCGTACGGTGATTGAGCTGACCTGGAATTCATTAATCAGTTCCTCATCGCTTGGCAGCAAGTCTCCCGGCTTCAATGTATTGTCCTGAATCATACCTTTTATGTATTGTGCAATGCGTATGTATTTAGCTACTTTGGGTGTGTCCATAATATGCCTCCGTAATGTATACTTTATAAAGCTTCTATATTCTGTATTATATACTTTACGGTATGGTTTTGTCAATTAAAATATAAAAATAATGAAATTTCCTTTTCAATAAAGACAATTGCGTGATTTATCAATAAATGATATAATTTTAATGATTTGAAAATAAACGAAATCATCCCTGGAAAGGTACCCGTTAAACACAATCTGTGTTACTTTCACCAGAAAGGAATATATAGACCATGGTAAAAAAGCTACCTGTCGGAGTTGAACGCTTCGAAGAATTTTTAACAGAAGATTTTTACTACGTAGATAAGACGATGTTCATTGCTGAACTTTTACAGAACTGGGGTAAAGTAAATCTTTTCACCAGACCCCGGCGCTTTGGCAAGACACTCACCATGAGTATGCTGAAAGCCTTTTTATCGATGGACTGCGATAAGACTTTATTTGATGGTTTGAAAATCTCACAGGAAAAAGAATTGTGCGAGGAATACATGGGACGGTTTCCGGTCATCTGGATAACGCTTAAGAGCGTGGATGGGTCGAGTTATCAAAAAGCATGTGATGCGCTGCGTCCAGTGATTGGAATGGCGGCCATGCAATTTCAGTTTTTGGAAGAAAGCGGACGGTTGACTAATAATGAGAAGAACATGTATCATGCGCTTGTAAATGTTGACAAATCGGGCACTTTCACAATGACAGAAACGGTTATGCTGACAAGCCTTAATGTGTTATCGCTGCTCCTGGCAAAGCATTATGGCTGCAAGATCATCATTCTCATTGATGAGTATGATGTTCCGCTGGATAAGGCGTTCCAGGCAGGATATTATGATGAGATGGTAACCCTCCTCCGTAATATGTTCAGCAATGCGTTAAAAACAAACGATAACCTGTACTTTGCAGTTTTGACAGGATGCCTGCGTATCTCAAAGGAGAGCATCTTTACTGGGCTAAACAACCTTAATGTGATGACCATTACTGATGAGTATTTTAATAACAGTTTTGGCTTCACTGATAATGAGGTAAAGGATTTTCTGGCTTATTATGGACTTGAGGATAAAATAGAAACCATGAGTGATTGGTATGATGGTTATCAGTTTGGCGGAGTATCTGTCTATAGTCCCTGGGACGTGATAAAGTACGCACAGGCATTGCGGATGAACAAAAATGCAGAACCGCAGAATTACTGGGCGAATACAAGTGGAAATGACATGGTTAGGCGGTTCATTTATAAAGCTAACCAAAGGACTCGGGATGAGATCGAGGATCTGATGGAAGGAAAGTCAATTCTGAAAGAGGTCCGACAGGAGCTGACTTACAGAGAGCTGGACGATAGCATTGATAATCTTTGGAGCGTACTCCTTATGACAGGATATCTGACGGTAAAGGAACGAGTCTCTGCCAAAAAATACAGACTTGCGATTCCTAATGCAGAAATCAGGGATCTGTTCTTTATCCACATTAATGAATGGTTTAAGGAGAAGGTTCGAAAAAATCCTGATGAGCTGGAATACTTCTGTGATGCTATAATAGCAGGAGACTCGGAAGCTGTTCAAAGAATGCTTACAACGTACTTGAGAAAGACGATCAGCGTTCGGGACTATAATGCAAAAGACGGTAAAAAAGAAAATTTTTATCACGGCATCTTATTGGGGTTATTCAGTTATCCGGCTGATTGGAGTGTGCAGTCAAACATAGAATCCGGATTAGGATACTGCGACATCATAATCAAGGACAAAATGTCTGACATAGGGATAATAATCGAAATCAAATATGCTGACAAGGGAAAACTGGATACCGCCTGCAAAAAAGCACTTCATCAGATAGAAACCAGAAATTATGAAACGGAATTACTGGCTGACGGAATGCAGAAGATCATAAAATACGGCATGGCATTTTACAGCAAACAGTGCATGGTAGTGAAAGCTTGCGAATGAATAATAATGACGCCAGAGGAATATGAAATACCGAAAATGAGAGGAAGAGGGCAATAGAGATTGCTTTGGAACAGATGAACAGTATGACCTATATAAATATCAAATAAAGGTGGTTATTACATGATAGATAAATACGAGACCGTAATAAAAACGCAAAAGGAAATAAATGATATACTGCAGGAGCAAATTGATGCAGATAATATCATTATCAGCACTCAGAAACAGCAGATCCTGACGCTTAAGGAGTGCATAGCAGTACTGGAAAAGGAACAAGAGAAACTGATCGATGGTGGAAACAAACTTGCACAAGCAAACGCACAACTGGAAGAGATTTGTTCAGAACAGCAGACAGCGCTTGAAGATCTATTTGACATGATTAAGCAATTTGGACAATAATCAGACTGTATTATCGTCAGCTTGAGAATAAAGCCCGGCGCCAGTAAACCAGACACCAAGAATCTGGTTTACTGGTGCCGATCATTCTTTATCATCAATATTGCATCCAACGTCGCCTGTACCTGATCCGGATCAGCACCCAGAAACACTTTCCACTTTAATTCCGGAAGTGTCATCGCATAATCTTCTTCATTCCATTCTGTCAATCTTTTGGCAGCTTCCGGATTCTTATCCAGAAATATTTCCCTTGCCTCAGGATGCTTTAAGATATCCTCCATTCTGCTCTCTTCGGTAAAGAGGTGTGTCAAGTCTTTCTCAGGCATATACTCATAATCATATCTTCCTGCTTCCAGTTCCAGATCCTTCACCCTGCTATATGGAAGCCTTAACACAGCACCTGCTCCAAAGGGTATTTCCACATGTATGTGATTCCTGCCATCTTTATGGATCTGCCAATTTGACACAAATCTGCCTGCTGCAGAATCATAAGAACATTTAACATAATCCAATTTAATATTTGGCTTGGGTGCTATGAGCGCTTTCTTAAATCCCGGAGCCAATTCCTGTATTCCTGCTATATGGCGATATGCAAATTCCATAACAGCACCATAAGCGTAATGATTCAATGAATTCATTCCGGTGCCGCTGATACTTCCGTCATCTAATACAGAGTTCCATCTTTCCCATATGGTAGTTGCACCTAAGTTTACGCAATGCAGCCATCCCGGAAATCCTTCATAAAACAATAAATCATATGCCAAATCTTCCATGCCGTGATCTGCTAAAACAGTACACATCATGGTTGCACCTACAAATCCTCCTTTGATTCGATAACAATCCTTTTTAAAACGCTGTTTTAGTCCATCTATGATTCTCTGTTTTTCCTTATATATTCCAAATTTTAATGCTGCCAGATAAGCTGTTTGTGTATCAATCGTAATCCTGCCGTTTGGAGAGAAGTATTCCATGAATATTGCTTCTTTAATTTCTTTGGCAAGCTGACCATATTGTACCTCATTTTCATAATATCCTAATATCCCTGCTGCCTCAGCAGTCATTTTTGCGGATGCATAATAGTAAACAGATGCGATAAAGTGGCTGTCTGTTCCTCCAATTACACTCTGTTTGGTGCTGCCATCCAATGCCAGCCAGTCACCAAAATGAAATCCAAAGTCAAACAGATTCTTAAGACCTCTCTTTTCATCTTCTCTATGTATGTAGTCAACCCATTCTTTCATCAAAGGATAATGGTTCCTGAGTGCTTCCGCATTACCATAGTATCTATATAACATAGTCGGTATAATGGTTGCTGCATCTCCCCAGACACTGCATGTATCTTCCGGCTGCAGACAGGGAAGATACCAGGGAACCTTTCCGCCGTTTCTTTCCTGCACATACCTGAGATCACGCAAGTATTTATCAAAAAAAGCTCTGGTATCCATATGGTAGCTTGCAGCAGCTGAAAATACCTGGGCATCTCCCGTCCATCCAAGTCTTTCATCCCGCTGGGGGCAGTCAGTGGGCATATCAAGAAAATTAGATTTCAGACCCCATACCGTATTTTCATATAGTCTGTTGAATTTCTCATTTGAGCTCTTAATATACCCTGTTCTCGTCAAATCAGAATATACCGCTTTTCCGATAAAGTCATCTGCCTTTATCTCTCCCACCCATCCGCTGATCCGTACATATCGGAAGCCAAAAAAGGTAAAATGAGGGCGTACTATCTTTTCTGATCCATCTGCTATATAAACAAAGCGGGATTTTGCGCTTCTGTAATTCTCCTTATAAAAATTTCCATTTTGCAGCACTTCCCCATAATCAAGTACAACTCTTGTACCTTTTAGCAGTCTGGATTTAAATATTAAAAAACCGGCAAAGTTCTGTCCCATATCAAGTACGGTTTCACCCTTCGGCGTATAGGTAACCTCCTGCACATTTATGCTTTCCTTTTCCAGTACCGGCAGAGAATATCTCTCGCTAAGTTTCTTCTCAAACGCAGCCAGTGCTACTGCCGGCTTCCACGGATTTTCATTGTCTGCCCACAGACACTCATTAATAATCTCACCGTCATATATATCACTTTCTTCTATTGCAGATGCTCTGTAATTCCAGCTTTCATCTGTCTCTATCACTTCAATCTGTCCATCTTCATACTCGATCCTTAATTCGGCAATTGCAGCAAAGCGGCTTCCAAATATCTCTTTTTTCCCTTCCGCTCCCAGTCTTCCTTTATACCAGCCATTTCCCAGAAGTATGGTAAGCTCATTGTCTTCTTTTAGCAAATTGGTTACGTCATATGTCATATACTGTACACAGGTCTCATAATCATTCACAAAGGGCGCCAGATATTCATTACCTGCTTTCCTGTCATTTACACTGGCTTCAAATACGCCCAGTCCGGTAATGTACAACCGGGCGCTTATTACCTGCTTCTTTAATGTAAAGGATTTATTTAATTCCGGGTGAAAGCAGTCTTCGTTTGCCAATCCGATCCACTTGGCACTCCAAGGTTCCTGTAACTTTGCGGTTTCAAAATAGTAAATATCGCTGACTGCAGTTTCCCGATTATCTCCTGCTACGGTAATCTGTATGTAATATCTGGTATAAGGCGAAAGCTGAAGTATCAGCTCTTCTCCAATTCCATTCAGCTCTCTCCCTTCTTTTTTATACACCAGTGTTATAAAGTCCGGGCTTTGACTGATTTCCACTTTGGCATACTCCTGCCTTTTCGCCGCACTTGATTCCACTTTCCAGGAGCAGATTAACCTATCATATAGAAAACCCATGGGGTTCGTTATTCCGTTTATTTTTACATCATAAATCTTCATAAGCTTCTCCTTCTGAAATTATCATTTTCAGCTTTCCACCCGGATGCTGTTTCGTAACTCCCTTTACCTTAATGATCCCGCTTACATTAACAGGAAGTTCTGTCTCCAGGATAATCTGTTCCCCTTTCCTTTCCCATTGGATTGCGATCCAGCCATACACACTGTCATAGGAGGTCCTGGCCCATGTAAGGCCGCAATCCACATCCGGTTCAATCCGCACCTTTTTATACCCGGGTTCCTCTGCATATAATCCGCCGATTCTCCGGTAAATAAAATCTCCCACACAGCCGAATGCAAAATGATTATAGGAGGCATTTGTTCTGGTTTGATCCGGCAAAACAGCATTCCATCTCTCCCAGATCGTATTGGCTCCCATCAGGACCTGGTAGAGCCACGATGGACATTTTGTTTGAAAGAGCAGCTTATAGGCAGCCTCATGCTCACCATTTTCATACAACGTATCCAGCAGAAATCCCACCGAGGCAAATCCGGTATCCAGGCAAAAGTCATTATCTGTAATTAATCTTACGAGTTCCTTTATACCCATTGCCTTTTTATCTTCCGGATATAGCTGCATCTGAAGAGCAAGTACATAAAGACCCTGGCACTGGACCGGAAGTCTTCCGTCTTCATTAATATAGGTTCGGGCATAAGCATTGCGTATCTTTTGCTGCAGATTTTTATAATAACGACTTTTCTCTTTTTTTCCTAATACTTCGCATATTTCTGCCATTAAACCGGAAGTATAGGAGAAATATGCCGGTGCTACATATTCCATGGTGGCGTCTGCAGTGTCAAAAGGCGCTCCGCCGCTTGGATACAGCCAGTCTCCAAAGTGAAATTCTGTATTCCAAAGATATTTCTGACATTCCAGTTCTTCAAAGCTATATGCTGATACCGGTTTTAAAAAAGAAGTTGCTGCCTGTTTTTCTACGTAATGCATCCACTTTTCAATCATCGGAAAATTATCTTCCAGCACCTTACTGTTACCGTATTTCCAATACAGTACATACGGAATAATGATGCAGGCATCACCCCATGCCGCAGAACAGACATGCGATGATTTTGAATTGGTCACATATTTGTCACTGTCTATACCTGGTATCGTATTACCTATTTGCCCGTCGGGAAGCTGTTCGTACCGCATATTCTCAAGCCACTTTTCAAGAAAGCTCATCATATCCATGTTAAAACATGCCGTTGGAGCAAAGATCTGCATATCACCGGTCCATCCTGCCCGCTCCCGTTGGGGGCAATCGGTTGGAATGGACAGCATATTACCCTGCTGACTCCGGAAAATATTCTCCTGCAGACGATTCAGCCTTTCATCGGAGCACAGGAATTCACCGCTCCTTTCCAAATCTGTTCCCAACACACACACTTCTGCCTCCAGCAGATCTTCTTTGCCAAGACCTTCCACCTTCACATATTGAAACCCATGGAACGTAAAATACGGTTCATATTCTGTCACACCATCCTCTTCAAACAGATATACATCGGTCTGATTTTTATTTTGGCCAATGATATTCATTAGAAAATTCCCGTCTTTATCCAGGACTTCACTGTGAATAAACCTCACCTTTTGCCCCTTCCTGCCTTTTATTTTCAGGTGAAGGTACCCTACAATATTTTCCCCGGCATCAATAACCAATTCCTGTGCCTTAGTATAAAAAATATCCTTTGCAGTCTGACGCCGAAGTATCCGCACCGGTTCGGCTTTTCTTCCCTTGAAATTGCCGGTTCCATATGCCCGTTCAGAGGAAGGTTTCCAGTGGGAATCATCATACCCGCTATACTGCCATTCATCAGATAATTTATTTTGATGAAAATATTCTCCGATGAACAGATCTGCATACGTATAGTTACCAGTATTCCACCTGAAATTTTTGTCTGAAATAATTGTCTCCTGCCTTCCATCCTCGTAAAACAGAAGCAGCTGCATATAAAAGGCATTATAATCACCATACTGGTTGCCGATCCCTACTAATCCGATTTTACCGGTATACCATCCATCCGCAAGTATGACCCCGATTGTCTGGTTTTCTTCCTGCAGATGTTTTGTAATATCATATTGCTGCACCTCCAGATAATTGGGATAAGAGGTATACTCCGGCGCCAGAATGTCAGATACAATGGTGCCATTCACCCTCAGCTGATAGATTCCCCGTGCAGTTGCATATACCATTGCTTTTTTAACCTTTCCCTGCGTCTTAAATTCCCTGCGGAAATAAATGGGAGGGTTTAGAAATGCTTCCGGATGGTCCGAAGAAGTCACTTCCCCTGAAAAAATCTTCTGCATTTGTGTACATTCTTCGCCGGATTTACGTATTGCATCAGCTTCTATCCATTTGGCTGTCCATTCATCCGCAAGCATTCCTATTGAAAAAGAAGCATTATCACTTCTTACTTCATCACCTGTGTCACTGTAACTGATTACCCGCCAGTAATAACGCATGTGTGAGGACAGACTCCCGCCTTCATATACGATGCCGGATACTGCCTGACTTTCCACATTTCGCGAATCCCATACCTTAAGTCCATTTTCATCCATAACCACGATCCGGTATGCCTTTTGGTTTCGGGCTGCCTTTTGGTTCCGGGCTGCCTTTTGGTTTCGGGCTGCTTCATCCGCAGACAGTTTCCATGAAAATAGGGGTTTTCTGTCTGTAATGCCTTTCGGATTGCGTATTCCGTTACATTTTAAACTATAAATATGATACATATCTCTGCTTCCTTTCCCTACGCTGAAATTGATATGTCTTTTTCCTTCATGGCAATAATCTCATCTTTGACCTTATCAACCGGATAAAACTTAAGGGCAATACACAGGATAATTGCTGCAATCGCCGGAATTGCGAATCTCCCCACATTAATTCCCAGCAGCGCCGCCTCCGTCTGCTGTCCAATCGCTCCCGCTTTATATTTGCCTAATGCCAGCGCCCCACCCAATAATGCCGAAGCCAAACCTGCACCGCACTTACACGCAAATCCCTTTATTGCAGAGACTGTTGCATTCATATGAGTTCCATTCTTATAAGCGATATAATCAATCATTTCATTGTTAATCATGGGAATATAGGCGTTGGACATGGTTGCAAACGCTGCCGCCAATCCTGATAAAATATAAAGAGCAATCAGGCTTTTACCCCCTGTAAAAAATAACACAATATAGATAATAGCAGTTACAGCCTGACTGAATCCAAAGCACCTTTTGACACTGCCTTTAAATATTTTCATTAAAATAGAAATGCCAAATGTCACACTGACCATTCCTGCAACAGACAATACCATCATATAGGAAGGTATCAGATCCGGACGGCACATATAATACATCATGTAAAATACCGATGAGGACATCATAATGTTAAAGCCCAGATAACCTGTTAACCATACAATTATAACCGGATAGAGCTCCCTGATTTTCAGAAGTGCCTTAACATCATGCATAAATGGTTTCCTGGAAACCGGTGTCAGGTATTTCTCTTCACTTTGCTTATATAGCATCAGGAATGTAATAATCATCACGATCCCGCCAATCAGCATAAGATTGTGATAGCCTCCCACTGCCGCTTCCATATTTAACGTAAAGGAGGATACCAGCATCAGGCAGAGCGAAGCCAAAAATACCATGAGCTGAACCAT
>Ga0153941_1000247_pt1 | contig 25007 bp, 26 predicted proteins | sample TSNJ025MetaG_FD_104733 | JGI IMG/M metagenome (GOLD analysis project Ga0153941, IMG submission 104733) | Attine ant fungus gardens microbial communities from New Jersey, USA - TSNJ025 MetaG | ecosystem: Host-associated > Fungi > Mycelium > Unclassified | place: USA: New Jersey, Brendan T. Byrne...
GCTGTAAAACACATGTGTGCCGCCTTCTTCCTGTCCCGTGTCCCTTCTGTTCCTTCCCTTAAAATGCCTGCCTCTTGTCTCGTCCGGGTTTTTCACCTCCCCCATTATTGTGATAAACAGCAGTATAAGGCTGAACTGTTACAGGTCTATTACTGGTTTTTAGAATATGATTGCTTTTATCCTATAAATACCCTTATAATAAAGTGACATTTAAAATAAAGACTAACGTCACCCCGGGTAAATCCAACTGGTTTATCAAAGGAAGGACAAGGGAAGCATGAGAAATGTATTAAGCAAAGTAAGAAACACTATCCTATTCACCATGATACTCTTTTTCTCCATCTCCATCACTACTTTTGCTGAAGAAGATGGAATCAATGAGATAGCAATTACTGTCAGCCTGAATTCCGATGGCTCCGCTGACATTACCGAAACATGGGACATTGATAATGTCTATGACGGCACCGAATACTATAAAGCGTTGTACAATATGGACCGAATGTCCGTATCCAATCTCATCGTAACCGACGATACCGGTCGGGAATATCAGCTCTTAAGCAGATGGGACACATCCGCTTCCTTTGCCGATAAAGCATACAAATGCGGTATCCTGGAGAATAAAAAAGGCTATGAGTTATGTTGGGGAATCAGCGAAATGGGCGACCGCACCTACACGATCAGCTATCACCTGACCGGATTGGTAAAGCGCTACAGCGATAGTGACGGGTTCTATCATCAGTTCATATCAGATGACCTCTCTTCTTCACCCAGGTCCGCCTCTGTGGAAGTATATATGGATGGTGTACCATTTACGACCGACAATGCCGACATCTGGGCACTGGGCTTCGAAGGTGGAATTCATTTTGAAAATGGTATCATCGTTGCCAGATCCGATGGAAAACTGGGCGGCAATGATTATATTAACTTATTGATTGGCTTTGATACTTCTGTTTTCGAACCCATTACAGCCTCGGGAACCTTTGCAGATGTAAAGGACAAGGCTATCGCAGAAGAGAAACAGCAGGAGATGATACTGTTGATAATTATTGCCATCCTTTTAAGTATCTGTCTGCTGATCTTTATCATCGCCGTGCTGGTTCGCAGGAACATCCGTCTGGCCGACGGAACCAGGACAAGGAGAATCTCCGTCAGGAATACAGAACAGACATCTGTTATTCCATTCGGCAACGATATTGCAGCTGTTTACAGTGCAGTCGGACTGGAATACAGTCTTACCACGCATTTGTCACTGATTGCCGCTTACTTAGTGAAATGGCAGTTTGACGGCAACCTGAGTTTTGAATCCGAAGCTCTGGCGAATGGTAAGCAAGGGGATCTTGTCATCCTCCTGACCAGCGGACCGGAACAGAATAAGAATGAAATGACTCTGTTTTCATTTCTGGAGGAGGCTTCTGAAGACGGAGTCCTCACTCTGCATTCCTGGCAGGAATGGACACAGAAGCATTACAAGAAGATTGAAATGTGGGAAAATGACGTGAAGAAATCCGGCAATAACCGGCTGTCGGAATCCAGCTGGGCTGCCGTGGATACAAAGGGAAAACTGAGATTTACCCAAACCGGTTATGATATGCACGTCAGAATGCAAGGGTTTTTCAAGTATCTGAAAAGTTTTAAGAAGCCGGACGGGAATATGTCGGCGGTCAGGGAATACTGGGGGGACTATCTGGTGTATGCATCCCTGTTTAATCTGGCTGATAATGTAGCTGGTGGACTACAGTCGATGGATGCCGATGGGTTTGATGATTTCTGCGGCTGCTACCATATGAATACATTCTTGTTCCTGCGCTATATTCATCATAGTTATTCCTATTCCAACACCGTGGCGGAAAGCGCAGCTGCCGGTGATGGCGGCTCGTCCTATGCCAGCGGCGGTGGAGGCTTCTCAGGAGGCGGCGGTGGCGGAAGCCGCTGACAGCAGCTTTGCGATCTTGCTCGCTTTCAGTTTTGCTGCACATACAAGTTTAAAACCCCTCAGCTTTGCTGTGGGGTTTTTGACTCAATTATTATATAATTAATTGGAACCTCTGCTGCCAGCCAGACATTGTTTTCAGCCAGATAGAATTTAAATCCATCATTATACATCTTCTCAGAAGCAATTTTTAAAACAATTGGTTTACCGTGACGTTTCCCCACACTAATTGCTGTCTCATAATCACATGATAAATGAACATATAAACGGCTCATTGCTCTCAATCCATATTTTTTAATTGCATCAATACTTTTTTCACCAGTTCCATGATATAAATAGTGTGGAGGTTTTAATTCCTGCAATGCCACATCAACCTGAATACTATGCCCCTGATTAGCTCGTATTTTTGTATGATCGTCAGAAAAACGATATCTCCCCTTATTGTCATTGGAGACAATAAAGTTCAAATCGTCCGGTGTTATTGTATAACCCTTTTCACTTATGCCGCTAAGTAATTCATTAACATTGGCCCACCCGTTTGCATCTAATTCAATGTTAATAACTTCTGGTTTATGTCTTAAAACCAGACTTATAAACCTGGAAACTTTAGTCTCATAATCCTTATTCATTGACCAATACCTTTCTTTCAAAAATATAACCATTAGATTTATGATTTATTACTATGTCAAACTATATCACACTGCCCGTGATATGACAAGATAACATGCAGTATGATCTCAATACGATCCAGCCTGACAAAGGTGAGAGTTACTGTTCATTGTACTTGATGTTACTTTCCGAACTGTAACAACCAAATATCCAATCAGAGATCCACTGAGAAAAATAGTAGCCAAAGGCAGGATAATCAGGTAATATATAGTAAATAGAAATGGTCGGCGAACAGAGGTTTAAAATGTTGTCAGGTATTTTAGCTGGGGTATAAGCGTCGCTGTAGAATCTGGAGGGTAAAGGTTGAAAAAGTTCATTTCAAACTATTGATTTGAGCGCGCCTTGCGAACAAGTTCGCAAGGGGTATAAGGTTGAAAAAGTTCATTTCAACCTATCGAATTTAAGTCCGCCAAAGGCGGAGATGGGAGTAAAAATGATAAAGGAAATATATCAGTTATATCGGGATACTTTACCTGATTTAATAAGAAATGAGGAAATGGTAAAGGATATTCTTAATAATAAAAATAACCATATTATAAGTTACAAAGATGCTAATAGGCTAATCGGAGTTTCTGTTATTCATGATAATGTAATTTACCTTTTATGTGTAGATAATTCTTTTCAGGGACGTGGTATCGGTTTGAAATTATTAAATCAATCTGAGGATTATATACGATCTAATGGTTTTGATAAGGTGGTTGTGGGGGCTGGAAAAGAATTTATAATGCCGGGTATTCCCATGAATAATAACGCCCATGTTTTTTTTGAAAAAAATGGTTATGTACATTCCTGGGGGGAGAGTGGCTGCTTTGACATGTCTCAGCTGTTAGTAAATTTTGAGTACAATGAGCATTCTATAGGTGATGCAATAAATGGAATAACATATAGATGGGCAACACTAAATGATCTTGATTGTATTGAAAAATGTGTATCAGATGCTCAGGAAAGCTTTTTGGTCTACTATCAGGATAAAAAACTATATGAAAAAGATACGAAAACTCCTGTTCTAATTGCTGTAAAAGATGATGAGGTTTTAGGGGCACTTATGGTTTGCATAGAAACTGAGGGGAAGCATATAGGCAGTGTTGGCTGTACAGCAACTGTCCACAAACATAGGGGAAAAGGAATCGCAACAAATATGGTTAAATTAAGCACGAAATATTTAAAGGAAATAGGATTAACCAAAGCATTTTTAGGCTACACATATACAGATATTGTAAAGATGTACGGGCGGGCAGGATATACTGTCTGCATGGAATACTATATGGGAGCAAAGAAGCTTGATAAAGCGAGAATTATTGAATAGTAACTTTACACTTATAGATTTTAACCAAGATCTTATGTTAAGAGCCAATTATCCATTGTTATTTACATAGTATATGCTATAATATTAGTACTATATAATTTTATTGGAGGGATATAATATGTCAAAAACAGCTATCATTACAGGCGGGTCTCGAGGTATCGGAAGTGCAATGACTCTTAAGCTTGGAGAAATGGGATACAATGTTGTTATTAACTATCGAAGTGATAGTTCGAAATCACTTTCTGATGATTTGGCAAAGGAAATTACCGAAAAATATGGTACAGAAACTTTAGTAGTACACGCAGACGTGAGTAAATATGACGACTGCGAGAACCTTGTAAAACTGGCAGCTGAAAAATTCGGCGGCAAGATTGACGTTTTGGTAAATAACGCTGGAATTACAAATAATTGTAATTTTATTGATATCACAAAAGAACAGTATACAAATGTAATTGAAACAAACTTATTAAGTTTCCTGCATATGTGCCATTTGTCGCTCCCTTATATGGTTGATCATGACTCTTGTATTATAAACACATCCTCTATTGGTGGACTTATAGGTGTTGCTAATCAGGCAGATTATTGCGCTTCAAAAAGTGGTATATTGGGTCTGACGAGAGCATTGGCTCTGGAGTTTGCAGGAAGAAAAGTTCGCGTAAATGCAATCGCTCCTGGAATGATAATGACTGATATGCTGCGCGGCGTAAATCAAGATGAACTTAATGCGTTATCAGCTACCATTCCGCAAGGATATATCGGTGACACATCTGACATAGCCAACTGCATGGAGTACATCATAAAGGCTTCCTACTTGACTGGTCAAACAATTTCTCCCAATGGCGGTATTGTAATGCCATAACAGCCAAGAGCACAGCCACAAAACATAATTAGCTGCGGAGAGGTTATTCTCCGCCGTTATGCCATGGAGAGAATTTGTAGTTCAGGAGGTAATCATGATTTATTATAAAGATGATCATTTGATGATTCGAGATATGAGAATTGAGGATAAAGAAATAATTCATTCTGAGAATTTGTCTCACGGATGGCATTCAGATATTCAGGTGTATGAAAAATATTTCTACGAGCAGGAAAATAAGACTCGTTACGTATTTGTGGCAGAATATAACGGTAATTTCGCTGGTTACACTACATTGCGGCCATATGCCGTTGCGGGACCGTTTGCAAATAAAGGAATACCGGAAGTGTCTGATTTCAATGTATTTATTAAATACAGGCGCAAAGGAATTGGCGGCAAAATACTTGATGTAGTGGAAAAGATTGCATCAGAAATAAGTGAAACAATCTCACTTGGAGTAGGTCTGCATTCAGGCTATGGTGCCGCGCAAAGAATTTATATAAAGAGAGGATATATACCTGACGGAAGCGGAGTTTGGTATAAAGACCGCCTATTAGAGCCATATAACGATTGCTGCAATGACGATGATTTAGTCCTCTATTTTTCCAAACGGCTATGAATATAATCGTTTACTAACGAAAGGAGCGGCTTCCACCGCTCCCAAAACATCCCTTTCAATTTAATCCCAAAGGTTTTCGGCTGTTTTGCTTATAGTCTCTTATGTGCTATAAAACATTTTAGTTAAGCGGTAAAAAATCATGTTGGTCACATATGCATTGTAAAAATATTTCACAGCCCTCCATTACATCATTATATGTTAAATCAAAATTCCCGGTGTACCATGGATCTGCAATATCACCTGGGTTATCAGTAAAATCAAGAAGTCTGAATATCTTACCATTTGCTTCTGTCCCTAATATTCTTTTCATATTTCTGATATTTGCCTGATCCATTCCCAAAAAATAATCATACTTCTCACAATCCTCTTTTTTTAATTGAACTGCTCTTTTTCCTTCTGTCGAAATTCCATATTCTTTTAGCTTATTACGTGTTCCATAATGAACTGGATTTCCGATTTCCTCTGTACTTGTAGCAGCTGAAGCGATATAGAATTCCTTCTCAATTCCTTCCATTTTTACTAAATTTTTTAAAACAAATTCTGCCATTGGAGAACGGCATATATTGCCGTGGCAGACGAATAATATTTTAATCATGTTTTTTTATATCCTTTCTAAACTTGTTAAATTTTTATATTTGCTGACTTTATAAGGTTCTTCTGACTGGTATACTATTGTATTTCTTTTTGCATAACCTGTCAATATTCTTCCTATATTTATAAGTAAAAGGTGCAAATATGGGTGCATGGTAATGTAGTTTGCACTCAAACATATTATGCTCCTCGGTAATTCTCACACGGTGCATTACACTCATGCCGAGCGCACAAAAACTGAGTCGCACATCCTCTGTAAGAATGTGTGGCTCTAACTATCTCGATTACATATTTGATTTTATTAAGTGGGAATCTCCGAATTTTCATTGCAATACCTGTCAGCCGCTTCGCTTATTTCATCAATACTCATGTTGGGACATAGATTCTTTTCCCTCCATTTAGTATAATCAAACGGCTGGCTTAAAAGCAAATAAACAAATTGCTCCGCTTCCAATATCCCTAACTCTTCCGTCAGGCATTGCATACCCTTATCTATTATAGCAGTATAATTCATCATTCCGCATCACCTCCATAATCATTAATAAATTCAATGGGATTGCATACCTTTATTCTTTTGTCCTGATATTTTAAAGCCCGTTTATCCACAGTGATAAAATAGTCGCAGCCGCCTGTTATCGCACATGCGATATGCAATGCGTCAAACTCCTTGACTCCCGTAGTCATAACATATTTTGCTAATTCGATGAGCTCAATCCCTGGATATAACCCTGTTTTTTTCACTACCACACACCTCTTGACAGACTTTCATCATATCGAAGCCATAACTTTTCTGCCATAAAAGGTGCAAACCAAGTGCAAATTTTAAAGGTTATTCCTTGTCTTCCGCTATCTCACATCTATTCAATCCATTAAATATTACTTTATCGTCCTCTGTAAAAATTACTAGGGATGCGTGGGTAGTGGCTTGGATAGCTTGGGTAGTAGCCTGGGTAGCTTGGGTAGTGGAATATTCCTCATCCTGTACTGAATCCAATGCCAGCAACTCACCGGGTTCAAGTGATTGTATAATAAATGGTGAGTGCGTTGCACATATAAACTGAATTTGCGGAAATAATTTCTTTAGGATTCTCACAATACGTTTTTGTCATGTGGGATGCAGACTCAGATCTAGTTCATCTATCACAACAACTCCGGGTGTCTTTACTAATGCCTGTCCCTCTAAATGCGGATTTAATATACACATTTTTGTTGCTATGTCAGTTACGATTTTCATTACATTACGATATCCATCGCTCAACGATGCAAATTGTATTAATGTTCCGTCAGCATTCTTAACCGCGATCTCACTATATCTTGATGCATATTCCACAGACTGGCCTGGCTGCAGTTCCTCCTCAAGGCTATAACGAACCGCTTCCATAATGGCATCATATGCTGGAAATTGTTTGCTCTCATTTTCTTCTGAAGCTATATTCCTTAATAATTTTATGTATTCAAATGCCGATTGGCTGCTTCTCTTTTTATGCAATTGCATTTTCCCATTTAAGCACTTCCGGCTGCAATTGGATTTGTTCCTGCAAACTTTGTACGACCACCTTCTTTTTCTAATGTCCTGTTTTCAGATAAAACTTTTCCATGAAAACCTCCAACAGTCTTACTTTTGGTATTCACTCTCTCCTTTTTTCTTTATGGTCAACTGTCATATCAATTATATCACAAATTGCTCTAATTCTTCTTTTGTAATATCAACTAATTTCTTACCCGTTCTTTTTGCATATCGGGACAGCTCTGGCAGATTCACATGGTTCGACGGTGGATTAACATAGGGATTGGGTTTCTCATAATAATATTGTTGATCCTTATGATCAATAAATTTAGGTTTCATTCCATTCATAGTGATACACCTCCAATAATTTCTTAGATTGTTCTTTATCTATAAAAATTGGTACTGATGTAACAGCTAAATTTTTACTTTCTGTATTGCTGTTTTTCCAATTCCAATAAAATCCATCAACTGTGGTTGTGTGATATTCGGATTGTTTCTCATTTCTTCCAAAATTCGTTGTCGTGTTGGGTTCAATTTTACTCTTATATCCCCCACATTATCTCCCATCTACTCGATTACTGTATACTGTTATCATTGGTGCATTACCATCGACCCACAAATTATGCACAAAAGCATTGATGATCGCTTCACGAAAGGCGCAAAATATCCTTCCTATTCACTAACTTGAGCCACTGCTATTTTATTGCCGTCAGGGTCAGCAAACCAAAATGAATACGCGCCCCACGGCTTCCGTTCGGGTGGTGAGATTATTTCTATACCGGGGATTTCCCTAAGCAATCGCTCGTATAGCGCATCAATATTCGGATCAAAGCATTGCAGCCAGATACTTTTATCCTGTGTTACTTTAACGTCCCCCGGATTGTAGACCGCGATACTGCCAAATCCGTAATGGCTGCCTTCGATAAAAGGTTCTTCCTGAAAAATAATTTTATAAAATTCTGCTAAACGAGGTGCATCATCAGTGGTTATACATATTCCTCCAAACTTCATAATAACTCTCCTTTATTATAGCGTTCCTTTATTATAGCGTTCCTTTATTATAGTGTTCCTTTATTATAGTGTTCCTTTTTTACTAAGATGTTCACGGACTTTTTCAAAGCTCTGCTGACTTATGACATGTTCAATGCGGCAGGCATCTTCCACGGCAGTTTTTTCATCCACACCGAGGGCAATCAAGTAATTTGAAAAAAGGGTATGCCGTTCAAACATCGACTCGGCAATTTCCTGTCCGCTTTCGGTAAGGGTGATATGCCCATCGTTGTCCATTATTATGTATCCATTCTCGCGCAAATTCTTCATAGCGATGCTTACGCTTGGTTTTGAAAACTCCAGTTCGTTTACAATATCAATGGAGCGTACAAGGCCGAGTCTTTTCCGCAGGACTAAAATGGTTTCCAGATAATTTTCCGCTGATTCCTGTATTCTCAATTTATCACCTCCAAAAACGGTTATTCGAGACTAACTTAACTAAGTATAGCATGAAAATTCTTCATAAGCAAATAAAATCAAAAAAATTTTAAGGTTATTTTTTAAATCTATTGACAAAAAGGTTAGTATCTGCTAACCTATTAATGGTTAGTAGTCGCTAACCAATTGTTTTTGTTTTGAAACAGATAAAGTTAATATACAATTCAGGCTGGTGGTCCGAGTTCGAACTGCCAACCTATGTGAGGAGGAATAAAATGTCTGTTAAAATCGCACTTGCCGGTAACCCCAACAGCGGTAAGACAACACTTTTTAACGCATTGACCGGCTCGAACCAGTTTGTCGGAAACTGGCCAGGCGTAACGGTTGAGAAAAAAGAGGGGAAGCTCAAAGACCATAAGGATGTTACAGTCATAGACCTGCCAGGCATCTATTCTCTTTCGCCGTATACATTGGAGGAGGTTGTTTCAAGAAACTACCTGATTGACGAGCGTCCTGACGTTATTTTAAATATCATTGACGGTACGAATCTGGAGAGAAACCTGTTTTTGACCACACAGCTTACTGAGCTTGGTATTCCTGTTGTCGTAGTCATCAATATGATGGATATCGTGAATAAGTCCGGCGATACAATCAATACGGATAACCTTGCAAAGGCCCTTGGCTGTAAGGTGGTGGAGATTTCCGCATTGAAAGGCACGGGTGTTATGGAAGCCGCTGAAGCAGCAGTTAACATGGCAAAGGACGGGAAAACCGTTCCCCAGCACAGTTTCAGCGGCAGTGTGGAGCATGCCATAGCACATATTGAGGAAGCTGTTCTTCATAATATGCCGGAGGAACAGCAAAGGTGGTATGCAATCAAGCTGTTCGAACGGGATGAGAAGATTGTTGAGAAGCTGCAAATAGAGCAAGCCCTGCTTGCGCATATTGAGAAGGATATAAAAAACTGCGAGGACGAGCTTGATGATGATGCGGAAAGCATTATTACTACCGAAAGATATACATACATCGGCTCAATCATCAGGAGTTGCTGTACGGTCAGGAATAAAGGCGGGTTGAGTACGTCGGACAAAATTGACCGTATTGTTACCAATCGCTGGCTTGCCCTGCCCATCTTTGCGGCGGTTATGTTTGCCGTATATTTTGTGTCAGTGACGACAGTCGGCGCATGGGTGACCGATTGGACAAATGACGTGCTGTTCGGCGAGATTATACCGCCTGCTGTCGAAGGTGTTCTGATGTCCATAGGCTGTGCGGACTGGCTGCAGGGGTTAATCCTTGACGGCATCATAGGAGGAGTGGGGGCAGTCATCGGCTTTGTGCCGCAAATGCTTGTTCTTTTCTTGTTCCTGGCTTTTCTGGAGTCCTGCGGTTATATGGCACGTATCGCGTTCATCCTTGACCGTGTATTCCGCAAATTCGGACTTTCGGGCAAGTCGTTTATCCCGATTCTGATTGGAACGGGCTGCGGCGTTCCCGGAATCATGGCGTCACGAACCATTGAAAACGAGCGCGACAGAAGAATGACTATAGTAACGACCACCTTTATCCCCTGCGGCGCGAAACTGCCTATAATTGCCCTGATTGCAGGCGCACTGTTCGGCGGTGCATGGTGGGTTGCACCCAGCGCGTATTTCATAGGGATTGCAGCCATAGTCTGCTCTGGTATTATATTGAAGAAAACACAGATGTTTTCTGGTGACGTTGCTCCGTTTGTCATGGAGCTTCCGGCGTATCATATGCCGACTGTCAGTGCTGTAATGCGCAGTATGTGGGAGCGCGGCTGGTCATTCATCAAAAAGGCCGGTACGATTATCCTGCTGTCCTGTGTTTTTGTATGGTTTGTATCAAACTTTGGCTTTTCCGGCGGATCATTCGGTATGGTGGATATGAACGACAGCCTTTTGGCAGGTATCGGCTCGGCTGTCGCATGGATATTCGCACCCCTTGGTTGGGGTAACTGGCAGGCGGCGGTTGCAGCGATCATGGGACTTGTAGCCAAAGAAAACGTAGTCGGAACCCTTGGTATCTTTTATGGTTTTGCCGAAGTCGCTGAGGACGGCGCGGAGATTTGGGGTTCACTTGCAGCAAGCTTTACGGCGGTTTCTGCTTTCTCATTCCTTGTATTCAACCTGCTTTGTGCGCCTTGCTTCGCTGCAATGGGAGCAATTAAGCGTGAGATGAACAATAGGAAATGGTTCTGGTTTGCAATTGCTTACCAGTGTGGGTTTGCCTATATCGCAGCTCTGTGCATTTATCAGTTTGGCACGTTGTTTACCACCGGTGCGTTCGGTATCGGAACGGTTGCTGCAATTGTGCTGACAGCCCTGTTTCTCTGGATGCTGTTCAGAAAGCAAAAGACAGATGTAAAGTCAAAGACGAAGGGGAAGGAGGCGGCCTGATGGGAACATGGATTGTAGGAGCATTTGTTTTAGCTGTAATAGGATTGGCTGGATACAGCGTATATAAAGATCGTAAGACCGGAAAAGGCTGCGGCTGCGGTTGTGAAAACTGCCAAAGCTGTCCGGGGAAGGACAATGTAAAGACTTCTTAAGAATAGAATAAATAGTTTTATAGTCAGCAGCCGTTTACCGGCTGCTGACAGTTTTTAAACTATATTTTTCTGCATTAGCATGATAACATGTTTCTGTATTAGCATGATAATATGTTCACAGAATTTACATGACATAAACACAATTTCATCGCAATAATGATTTATCATAAATCTCATATGAAATAAAATTGCTGCAGCTTATATTTTATAACAATCGAATACAGGCAGCAGCAGAAATGGAGGAGACTATGAAGAAAAGAAACCTGATGAAAATGTGTTTCAAGAAACTATGGGGTATATTGTCTGTATCGGCAATTGTTATGGGCCTGACAGCCTGTGGTGGTGAAGCAGCCGCACAAAGCAGCGGGGGGCAGACAGAAGAGGTGTCTGAAGAAAGCATTGAAGAAACGGCGGATACAGGGGAACAGGAAGCTGTGAAAACAGAAGCAGGTAATGCAGATTTCATGGAAGGAATGGATATTGTATTCGGACAGATTACTTCTATTGACGGTGATACGCTTGTAATCGCATTAGCGGAACAGCCATCCATGGGCAGCAGAGAAGATAATTTTGGCGGCGGGCGCGAAGACAGAAAAGAAGGTGAAGCACCGGCAGGCAGCGGTGAAATGCCGGAAGGCGGGATGCCTGAGCGAGAGATGCCGGAAGGAGAGATGCCGGAGATCCCGGAAGGCGGGGTACCGGGGGGAGAACGTCCGGAGGGTGGAATGCCGGATATGCAGCTGACCCTTACCGGTGAAACACTTACAGTTGAGATCACAGATTCTGTCAGCATTATGATGAATGGAGAAGAAGCGACATTGGAAGAATTGTCTGTGGATGATACGGTAACTGTTATGATGGATGGTGATACGGTGGTGTCTGTCAGTGCCGGCTTAAGCAGAATGGGCATGAGCTCAGGAGCATCACAGAACCAGAAGTAGTACTTGTATTTTACTATAATGTCATTAACGATAGGCCGGATGTATACAGCATCCGGCTTTCTATCATTGTAACAATTCAGCCTGACGGCTAAACAGCTACAATGATAGCAGATGGCTGAACGGTTACATATATATAACTGGATTGTGACATAACCCTTTCAAAATGAGACAAGGTATGGTATTATAAGCATATGGAAATAGTAATAAAGACTTATTAAGAATAGGAGAAAAGTATGAGTTTAAAGCAAAAGTTTAACAACATGAAATTAGCATCTAAAATTTCTCTAACCATATGTTCTATTTTAGCACTTATCTTTGCCATATTTATTATCATTACCGTTATACTTCTCAGAAATGCTCTTTTAGAATCCACCTACGCTGAAATTTCTGCAATATCAAAGGCGAACGCTGTACAGATACAGGATATTCTGGATGGTGGTACAGACGTGAATGAATCCATAGCAGTATATATAGAAAGCATATATGAAGAAATGGATCAGAATAAGGATCTGCTTCAGGCATCAGGTGAGTACAGTGTGATGTTTTCATCGGTTGAACTGACCAAGGCAGGTACTTTGACTGAAGAATTCCTGGTTGCCACGTCCAGGCATAGTGCAGCCAGTGATAATGGATTGTATGGAATTGGTATCATGTTTGAGCCGGAGGCATTTCCGGGAAACGGGAAGGAGATGCCGGACTACAGCTTTTATGCTGATTCCAGGAGCGGTGATGTTACCTATGAAGATTTACTGGGGGACTATGCGGTTTACTCCCAGGAGGACTATTATTACAGGACAGTACAGGAACAGGAGGTTACCTTTACAGACCCATTCCTGTATGATGGACAGTGGACGGTAACCATTGGAACACCTGTTATTTATCAGGGAAAGGTTATGGCCGTGGTGATTTCGGATATTGGCCTGGATTGCTTTGATAAGGTGGATGCTACAAGCGATACCTATCCCAGCATGTATGCCAATATACAGACTAATACCGGCGTAATGGCTTATGATTCCCGGGATGGAGTGGAGTTTGGAACACTGGTACGCGACCTGTTCCAGAAAGAATCCAATTATCAGATATATTTATCGGAGACCCAGAAAGGACAACCCTTTTTCATAAATGCGCTTTCTCAGGATGGCAGCACTTTGTACCGCAACTATTATCCGATGCAGGCAGGCGGAGCAACCTGGTGGGCAATGACTGCCGTACTGGAAGCTGATATACTGAGTGCAACCCAGACAACAACAATAGTGCTGATCATCATAGCCCTGATTTCCATAATCCTGATCAGCGGAGTGACAGTAATCGTGCTCAGAAGGACACTTAAGCCTATTAACGGCGTGGTGGAAGTTGCACAAAGCATATCCAGAGGTAATTTGAATGTGGAATTGAAGGCAGAAAGTGAAGATGAAATAGGCATTCTCACCAATACCTTTGCCGCGACGGTTACCTTCCTGAAAACGCTGATCAGTGATATATCCCATGTGCTGAATGAAATTTCCCGGAATAATCTGAATGTGGATACACAAGCTGCATATACCGGAGATTTTGTAACCATGGAAAATGCAGTCAAAGATATTGTCATGAATCTCAACCGGGTACTTGCTGAAATAGCCAGTAATTCAGAGCAGGTATCAGGAGGTGCCCAGCAGCTGGCAGATGCATCACAGTCGCTAGCCGAAGGCGCCACTGATCAGGCAAGCTCAGTAGAGGAGTTGTTTGCCTTGATTGGTGAGACAACGGAGCATGTGAATTATTCCATAGATTCCATTAAAAATGCCAGTGCCCAGGTAGAGCGGGTTGGTACAGAGGTATCTGCCAGCAATCAGGAAATGAAAAGTATGATGGGCGCTATGGAAGAAATCACAGAGACTTCCAGACAGATTGAAAATATTATCAACAGTATTGAAAGTATTGCTTCGCAGACCAATCTTTTATCCTTGAATGCGGCAATCGAGGCAGCCAGGGCTGGGGATGCCGGAAGGGGCTTTGCAGTAGTGGCCGCTGAAATCAGGCAGCTCTCCAATGAAAGTGCAGAAGCGGTAAACAATACCAGAGAATTGATTGGAAATTCCATTCAGGCAGTGCAGAATGGTACCAGGGTAGCCGGCCGTATGGAGGAATTGCTCAGTGCGCTGGTTACAAGGATCGATGAAGTGGTAAGAACAATGGATGTTCTTGCAGAGAAAACGGCAGTTCAGGTAGATTCCATGACACAGGTTAACCAGGGTATTGAACAGATCAATAGGGTTGTACAGAGCAATATGGCGGTATCTGAAGAAAGCGCAGCAACCAGTGAAGAACTTTCTGCGCAGGCACAGGCTGCCAATGATATTGTTGCAAGATTTATATTAAAGTAATAGTTCAAACAGACAGAAAGGTTCAACAGAAAAGTCATGTTTTCCTTGCTTTTTAAGAGCTGCTGTGTTATTATTTTAACGATACGGGGAAAAGTACAATTACTGTACTTTTTCTTATTTGCAAAAAAATAAGATACAGCAGATTTGGACGAATGAAAGGAAAAGAGAAATGAAGCAAAGGTTTGATGACATTGTATCAAAAGTCAAAGAATGCGGCATGAAGAGGGTTTCTGTGGCAGCGGCCCAGGATGAGGCAGTACTGGAAGCAGTAAAGGAAGCGAAGAAAAGAGGCATCGCTACAGCAGTTCTGGTAGGTGATGAGAGCAAGATTCGGGAAATCGCAGCCTCCATAGACATGGATCTCACAGAGTTTGAAATCATTGATGAACCGGATATGATCCAGGCCTCCCTGAAAGCAGTACAGCTGGCACATGACGGAAAAGTGGATATGTACATGAAAGGCCTGGTGGATACCAAGAATTTCCTGAAAAGTATTCTGGATAAAAATGTTGGGCTTCGTACCGGCAACCCATTGTCTCACGTAAGTGTATTTGATGTGCCGGGAATTGACCAGCTGTTGTTCCTGACAGATGTTGCCTTTATTGCTTATCCGACCCTGGAGGATAAAGTGAATATAATAAATAACACACTACCCATTGTCAACGCTTGCGGTGTGGAATGCCCTAAAATAGCGCCTTTGGCAGCAGTAGAAGTAGTAAATCCAAAGATGCCTGTTACAGTGGATGCAGCAGAACTGACTAAAATGAATGAAGAAGGTAAGATTACAGGATGTATTATTGACGGTCCTCTGTCACTGGATCTTGCTATTGATCCGGAAGCGGCAAAGCATAAAGGCGCAACCGACAGAAAGATTCAGGGGGATGCGGATGTTCTCTTATTCCCGGATATACATGCAGGAAATCTGGTTTACAAGACAATTGTACATATGGTGGATGTTAAGAACGGATGCATCATAACAGGAACCAAGGTTCCGGTAATCCTTACCAGTCGTTCAGACAGTTTTGAGACAAAAGTGAATTCTTTGGCACTGGCAGCAGTCGTGTCAGAGAAATTAAAGAAAAATGAAACAGAAAGCCGCAGCCTATAACAGCGGGATGGAGGAAGATATGTCTGTAAAAAGTTTAATTATCAACCCGGGCTCCACTTCAACCAAAATCGGTGTTTTTGAAGATGAAACCCTTTTGTTTGAGGAAACCCTCAGACATTCTACAGAAGAAATCAGCCGGTTTGATCTGATTGTTGACCAGAAAGATTTCCGTAAGAAAATCATTACCGATATGCTTGCGGAAAAGCAGTTTGATATCAAATCGCTGGATGTGATAGTCGGGCGCGGCGGTATGCTGAAGCCGATTCCCAGCGGCACCTATGCGGTAACGGATGATTTGCTTGAAGATCTTAAGATTGGCGTACAGGGCCCCCATGCATCCAACCTTGGAGGAATCCTGGCAAGAGAAATCGGAGACAGCATCGGTGTTCCTTCCTATATTGTTGACCCGGTGGTAGTGGATGAGCTTCAGCCTGTTTCCAGATACTCAGGAATACCTGAAATTTCCAGAGTCAGCATTTTCCATGCATTGAATCAGAAAGCTGTGGCAAAGAGATATGCCAGAGAAACGGGAAAAGCTTATGATAAGCTCCGGCTGATTGTGGTGCATTTGGGAGGCGGCGTTTCCGTAGGTGCCCATAAAGAGGGTAAGGTTATTGATGTATTTAATGCGCTGGACGGTGACGGTGCTTTTTCGCCGGAACGTGCAGGCGGTGTTCCCAGCGGCGCATTGATTAAAATGTGTTTTTCGGGAAACTATACAGAAAAAGAAGTCTATGCCAAGATCGTGGGAAAAGGCGGATTTAATGCTTATCTTGGGACCAACGATATGCGGGATGTAAATAAAATGGCAGCGGAAGGTGATACAAAGGCAGCAGAAGTAAGAGAAGCATTTCTTCTGCAGGTTGCCAAAGATATTGGATCCATAGCTTGTGTTCTGAAAGGTAAAGTGGATCAGATCATTGTAACCGGCGGTATTGCCTATAATGATAATGTGATTGAAGGGCTGAAAGAGAGAGCGGGTTTTATTGCTCCGTTTACCGTGTATCCGGGAGAAGACGAACTGCTTGCTCTGGTTCAGGGAGCACTTCGGGTAATGAATGGTGAGGAAGAAATAAAGAAATATTAATGTTGTGTGTTTCATGTTGCTGTGAATGACTTGATAACATAATAATTGAAAATCAGACCCATACTACAAAAATGTTATAGTATGGGTTATTTTTATGTGATAATATCATTTCAATATAAAGCTGAATATTAAAATTAAGAAATAGGTTACTGACGGTATCTTTTTGGGTACTATATAACAATATAGTGCCTTATTGCGAAAATAATATTTAATGATATAATGAATGTAATGAGCCAAGCACGAAGCATTGCGAGTGCAACATGATCATGAGCGAAGCTCATGATATAATGAAAGCAGACTGACGGTATTAACAACGCGTCGGACGACATATTTTATGCTGCTGTGGAGTGTAGGGTATGAGGTTGTCGGAATCAAAAAAAGTGAGGTTAATGTTAATGTTAATGTTAAGCAATGTAAATCTCGTCTATTTTAGTCCATCGGGAACATCAAAATCGGTCTTAACAACACTTGCGGATAATCTTCCGGGAGAAAAAAAGGAGTATGACTTATTGCGGCAGTCACAAAAGCAGGATATAGTTTTAGCGGCTCCTGCCGTTTTTGCTGTGCCGGTGTTTGCCGGACGCGTTCCGGCTGTCTGCATGGATAGTCTGACGAAATTCAAGGGGCAGAATACTCCGGCTATTGCTGTGGTAGTATATGGCAATCGGGAATATGATGATGCACTGTTAGAACTCACAGACATTTTGAAGGTCAATGGCTTTGTCGTTGTCGCCGCTGCCGCTTTTGTGGCGCAGCACTCCATTTTCCCGATCGTCGCAAACGGACGCCCCGATCAAAAGGACAGGGATGCCATTGTATCATTTACTAAAAAATGCACGAAAGCCTTTGCCGCGTTTTCAGGCAATGAAACAATCAAGGTCAAAGGCAATTCGCCGTATTGCAAACCAGGTGCAGTTCCACTACATCCATCCGGGGATTCTAAATGCAACGCTTGTGGCATATGCGTAGAAGTATGCCCCGTGGGAGCCATTGCAAAGGAAACGCCGCGGAAAACAGATAAAGACAGCTGTATTTCCTGTACCGCCTGTATTGCTGTTTGTCCGCAAAAAGCGCGAACTTTTAACGGTCCGGTGTACGCGGTTGCCGGGAAAGCCTTTGCCGGGAAAAATGCGGCACGTAAGGAACCTGATGTTTTCTTTGCAGAATAGATTATTACCAAACATCCCGATTGGATTTTGTCCAGTCGGGTTTTTTGCGTTCTTTCTTCTTGACAAATACAACAGGTTCATATTATACTTATTCAGGAATTGCGAATGATTTGCAAATTTACAAATGGGATGAGATGAAGAATGAAGGCATATTCAACGGAACAAAGAAAGCAGCTGCTGGCTTTTTTAGAATTCCATAGGGACCGGCAGTTTTCTATTGAAGAAATTGCAGATTTTTTATGTGACAGCTATAATATCAGCATCAGTGCCATTTACCGGAATATGAATAAACTGGTGGAAGAAGGCCTGGTGGTCAGGCATGCCAAGGAAGGCAGCAGGAAGTTTTTATTCCAGTATGTGGGGAATAGAGACTGCAGTGAGCATCTGCATTTGAAATGTACCAGCTGCGGACAGATCTTTCATATGGATGATACATCCATGGAGTTGATTTTTCTGACAGCTATGAAGAATCATTTTATTGTTGATAAAAGGAAAACCATCCTGTATGGTTCCTGTGACTGCTGTAGATGAAGCCTGTATCATACGATAAGCATGGAAAAATTGTGAAATGGAGAATGGATATATGAACAAATTAAAACTGACTGCCCTGATTGCAGCGGTACTCTTAATGTGCGGAAGTTTGAGTGCATGCGGGAACAGTGATAGCCAGGCACAACTTAGCAGCTTGGGGCAGACGGATACTGCTGTTACAGAAAGCGAAAAAGAAACATTAAGTATTGTATGTACCATATTCCCCCAATATGACTGGATACGACAGATTACCGGTGAGACGGCAGCTCATATAGAACTGACATTTTTACTGGACAATGGGGTGGATCTGCATAGTTATCAGCCAACCACTGACGATATCATAACAATCTCAAATTGTGATATGTTCATTTATACCGGCGGGGAATCGGAAACCTGGGTATCAGATGTACTTAAAACAGCAGTAAATGAAAATATGGTGGTGATCAATCTTCTGGAAGTGCTTGGAGATGATGTAAAAGTGGAAGAGCTGAAGGAAGGCATGGAGCATGACCATGATCATGAAGACCACGACCATGAACAAGAACAAGATGACCATGAACAAGATGACCATGAGAAAGAAGACCATGAAGACCACGATCACGAACAGGAAGACATAGACCATGATCACGAAGAGCAGGATCACATTCAGGATGATCTTAACCAGGAAGAATCTATACACCAGGAAGAATCGATACACCAGGATGAGGACTATGACGAGCATATATGGCTTTCACTGAAAAATGCCGGTATAATCTGTAAGCATATCGCAGAGAAGTTGGTTGAAATGGATCCTGCAAATAGTCAGACCTATCAGGACAATCTGGCGGCATACCTGACAGATCTTGATTTACTTGATGGTAAATACAGGGAAGTTACAGATAATGCTGTCTGCAAAGTACTTTTATTTGGTGACAGATTCCCGTTCCGATATTTGGCAGATGATTATGGACTGGATTATTATGCGGCGTTCACAGGCTGTTCGGCGGAAACGGAAGCAAGTTTTGAGACGATTGTGTTTTTAGCCGGTAAGACAGATGAACTTAAGCTTGCTTATATTATGGTAATTGATCATTCTGATCAGTCTGTGGCTAAGACAATTGTACAAAGCACGAAAGAAATGAATCAGGAGATATATGTCCTTGATTCCCTCCAGTCTGTTACAGCATCTGATGTGGATTCCGGTGTAACCTATCTTTCAATCATGGAGAAGAATCTGGAAGTGTTGAAGATTGTTTTGAACTAACCTAATGGTTCAGAGAATAGGAGAGAAGTATGTCCTTAATCACTTGTCGGGATGTATCCCTGGGTTATGAAGGAAATATCGTAGTGGAAGATTTGAATTTTACGGTAAATGCCGGGGATTATCTATGCATTTTGGGAGAAAACGGTTCAGGGAAAAGTACCCTGATGAAGGCTTTGGCAGGTCTGAAGACACCGGAAACCGGTGAGATTACAATCGGTGATGGTTTGCAGAAGAATAAAATAGGATATCTCCCGCAACAGACTGTTGTACAGAAGGATTTCCCGGCATCAGTCAGAGAGATTGTGATTTCCGGCTGTCTGAACCGGTGCGGGCTGCGGCCCTTTTACGGAAAAGAGGAGAAAAAGCTGGCAGAATCCAATATGGAAAAGTTAGGGATATTAAACCTGGCTAAGCGGTGTTATCGCGAATTGTCAGGCGGGCAGCAGCAGCGGGTATTGTTGGCCCGGGCGTTATGTGCCACCCACAAGATTCTTCTTCTGGATGAGCCGGTGGCAGGGCTTGATCCCAAGGTTACCATGGAAATGTATCAATTGGTCCGGCATCTGAACCGGGATGACGGAATTACTATCCTTATGATATCCCATGATATTGCTGCAGTAGAATATGCCAGCCATATTCTTCATGTCAGCTACCGGCCGTTATTTTATGGAACAAGAGAAGACTATCTGAAGTCTGACCATGTGAAGGCCTTCGGCGGTCTGAAAGGAGGTGAAGCCTGTGGTGGAAATAATTGACAAACTGGCCCTTTATTTTGAATATTCCTTTGTCCGCTATGCGCTGGTGGTAGGGGTATTGGTTGCCTTGTGCTCTTCTCTGCTGGGGGTGACGCTGGTACTTAAAAGATATTCATTTATCGGAGACGGACTCTCCCATGTGGCATTTGGGGCGGTGGCTATTGCCTCGGTACTAAAAATATCCAATGTAACATACCTGGTTCTTCCGATTACCGTAGCCTGTGCCATTTTACTGCTTCGGACCGGACAAAATGTAAAAATAAAAGGGGATGCGGCAATCGCCATGCTTTCCGTAGGTTCTCTGGCTATCGGGTATTTACTGATGAATATTTTCTCCACCTCAACCAATCTCTCAGGGGATGTATGCTCCACACTGTTTGGGTCCACCTCGATCCTGACATTATCCGATACGGATGTATGGCTCTGCATCGGAATGTCCATAGTCGTATTACTGGTATTTATATTATTTTATAATAAAATCTTTGCGGTTACCTTTGATGAAAATTTTGCAATTGCAACGGGAACCGGAGCCAACCGCTACAATCTGCTGATAGCAGTCATCATGGCAGTGATCATTGTTCTGGCAATGAATCTGGTAGGCTCCCTGCTGATATCGGCTTTGATCATATTTCCGGCTTTATCCGCCATGCGTGTTTTTAAAAGCTTTAAGGCTGTGATTATATGCGCGGCAATTTTTTCAGTTACCTGCGCAGTGATTGGTATTCTGATTGCTATTCTGGCGGGAACGCCGGTTGGTTCAACAATTGTTGCCGTGGATCTGGCGGGGTTCCTGCTATTTAGCATGGCAGGAAGAATATACAGTAAGTAGTGTTCTGCAATCGTATATCGGTTTATAGGAACATGCTCATTGTTTTTAATAATTTTTTATTAATTTAGAAATGGGGTATATTTATATGAAAAAAAAGACAGGAGCAGTGCTTCTTTGCTTACTGATAAGTGTTGTATTAACAGGATGTGCAGGAAATGCCAAGGCGGCAGTACCGGGATCCTCAGAACAGACAGAATCTGCTGCAAATAAAGGGACAAGTAATGCAAATACAGAAGAGACGGGAAGCCTTACATCAGCGGGAGCAGCTGTAGATGTGGATCTGACCAGATTAAGCAGCATCATGGTATACTCTGAAGTCTATAACATGGTTACTTCATCGGATGATTATATGGGTAAAACTGTGAAAATGAAAGGCCTGTATTATGCCAGCTACTATGATGAAACAGATCAGTATTACCACTATATCATTATAGAAGATGCAACCGAATGCTGTCAGCAGGGATTGGAATTTATATGGTCCGGGACCCATAATTATCCGGAAGATTATCCTGAGGATGGCACAGAGGTTGAGGTAAACGGTGTATTTGGCAGCTATGAGGAGCTTGGTATCACCTACTATTATATTGCCGTGGAGGATATCATAATCCTGTAATGAAATAAACCAAACCAGAGATTGATCGAATAGGAAAAAGGACATGTTTCAGAAACGACCCAAGGCATGGTCATTTCTGAAACAAAAGCACAACTGATTATCCGGCAAATCCTGAGGAAACAGCAGCTTTTATATATTCATATGTGCTTATATGGGAAATTTAAAATATCTTTTCGCATTATGATAGGAGATATCGGTCACAATTTTACTCAACATCTCCAGATCAGCGGGGTATTCACCGTTTTCCACCCAGGTACCGAACAGATTACAGAGGATCCGGCGGAAATATTCATGTCGGGTGTAGGACAGAAAGCTTCGGGAATCAGTCAGCATTCCCACAAAACCGGACAGATTTCCCAGGTTAGCCAGTGAGATCATCTGCTCCTGTATACCTGCTTTATGATCATTGAACCACCATGCGCTTCCCTGCTGGATTTTTGCAATGGCTTCGGCGTTTTGGAAACAGCCGATTAAGGTGCCGATTACTTCATTATCGTTAGGATTCAGGCTGTATAAAATCGTCCTGGGCAATTCGCCGGAAGTATTCAAAGCATTCAGGAAATCAGCCATCTGACTGGAAGGTGCATGCGTATTGATACAATCATAACCGATATCCGGACCTGACTTCTCATACATGAATGTATTATTATCGCGCTTACAACCATAATGAAGCTGCATCGCCCAGTCCAGCCTGTTGTATTCCTTACCGGCAAATAACATAAAAGCGGTTTTGAATTTCACTTCTTCTTCTTTGGTGAGGATCATATGGTTACTTCTCTTCAGAAAAATCGACTCAATTTCCTCTTCACTTGCAGGAGCATACATCACATACGAAAGACCATGGTCGGAAACATTACACCCCATGGATGCAAAGAATTCCATCCGCATCACCAGCGCTTCCTTTAATTTAGCATAAGTACTGATTTCTGTAAAACCGCAGACAGCCGCCAATTGATTCAGATAAGACAGATAATCCGGCTTTTCAATATTCATTGCCTTGTCTGGTCTCCATGCAGGAAGCACTTTCACATCAAAAGAATCATCCTCAGCAATTGCTTTATGCCACTTAAGATTGTCGATGGGATCATCGGTAGTACATATCAAGGTTACATTACTTTGCTTGATCAGATTACGTACACGCATGGAAGGCATGCTTAATTTACTGTTGCACAGGTTCCATACTTCATCAGCAGTATTCTTGTTCAGAACACCATGGTAGCCAAAATACCTCTGCAGCTCCAGATGACTCCAGTGGAACAGTGGATTGCCAATGGCTTTACCCAGACATTCCGCCCATTTGCAGAATTTTTCGTAATCAGATGCGTCACCGGTGATGAATTTTTCATCTATGCCGCAGGAACGCATAAAACGCCATTTGTAATGATCGCCGCCCAGCCATATCTGCGTAATATTGTCAAATTGGCGGTCTTCTGCAATCTCCTTTGGGTTAATGTGGCAATGGTAATCCAATACCGGTGTGTTCTCGGCATAGTCATGAAACAGCGTTTTGGCCGTTTCCGTTTCCAGCAGGAAATCTTGATCCATAAATTTTTTCACTTTCTCTCCTCCATATATCATAATTATTAGGCACAGCCTTACTTTACCCGATCAGCAGTTGCGTGGTTATTGTTACAGGGAATCGCAAAGGGTGTTACTGGTCACGGAGTGAACAATAACGTTCCGCGTTTGATAAGTTCGCCTGAAAATACAGTTTTCTTTGGCATTTCACAGCCATTCAGCACACCCATCAGGGTGTTGACCAGATGCTGGCATAAGGTTTCCAGTTTATTGTCGATAGAAGTCAGTTCAGGGTCACAGCAGCTTGTCAGCATGGAATTATTGTAACCGATGATGCTCAAATCTTCCGGTATTTTCCGGCCTGCCTCCTTTGCATATTTTACAGCAGCCAGAGCCAGCGTATCGTCAGCGGCAATCACACCATGAAAGGATAAACCATTATTGGAAAGCTGCAAAAGATGTTCCGCCATTGCGGGAATATCCTCATGAGAGCCCTGATAATACTGTATGAGCCGACTGTCTTTAAGAAGCTTCTTTTCTTCCATGGCACTGCGGTATCCGGCCAGCTTCTTCTTGCCGCTATAGGATGTTGCGTTATAATAATACAGGATATCCTTCACACCGGAAGATATCATCTGCATGGCAGCTTCATACATGGAAGTGAAATCATCCGATAACGCACAATAAACATTTGGTGCATCCAGGGATGCATTTAACAGCATTATGGGAATCTGGACAGCCGCGTCTGTGATATACCGGTTCTTCGCATCCTCATCATATACAAAATTGGAACCTGCCAGTACGATTCCATCCACCTTTTTGGTGAGCAGAAGTTCCATGGAGCTGCGTTTATTCTTCAGTTCATAACCTGTGCAGCAGAGGAGACTGTCATACCCATCAGCTCGCAGTTTCTGCTCGATATAATAAATTGCCTTAGCCAGATACAGATCGGAGCTGTCTGCGCACATGATGCCGATGGTCCGCATGGTATTGAGACCCAATCCCCGCGCAAAAGCATTGGGGGTATACTCATACTGTGCAATTACAGCAAGGACTTTTTGCTTCGTTTTCTCACTGACACTGGGGCTTCCATTTAAGACACGTGAAACGGTAGCAATGGAAACACCTGCTTTTTCAGAAATATCATATATTGTCATATTTACACCCATTATCCGCTCAAGCTCAGCCCGCTGAGCATGCTCAGCCCGCTGAACATGCGGACATCGATTCAAACATCCAAACATGCCGCCCCAGGCGGCACAAACAGTCCCCACGAAAACCCGGAAGAATATAAAAATGAAATTCCTATGGATTTCATTTTTATATTCTTCCCAGACGAGACTTAGTTTAACTTAGGTGGCGTCCTTTGACA
>Ga0153941_1000249_pt1 | contig 24908 bp, 22 predicted proteins | sample TSNJ025MetaG_FD_104733 | JGI IMG/M metagenome (GOLD analysis project Ga0153941, IMG submission 104733) | Attine ant fungus gardens microbial communities from New Jersey, USA - TSNJ025 MetaG | ecosystem: Host-associated > Fungi > Mycelium > Unclassified | place: USA: New Jersey, Brendan T. Byrne...
CGAGCATAAAGGCTGACATGAAGGTGGAATCAAACTTAAATGCTACCGTACCACTTACGTAAAAAAGAAAGTTAAAAAAAACAAAGATAAATCCGCCCACAACCGGAGCCGGTATACAAAATTTTTCAAGCGCAGGTACTTTTTTCTTAACCCAGTAACCTATCATCAACAATACTGCTGCTAGTGTCATTGTTCCAATATTATCAAAAGTGAATGTTAATACTGAATTAATCATTTAAAATTTCATATTTGATTTACACCCCTCCTCTTATTTTTCAGCATTTTTTGTAACTCCTAATGATTTACCCGATGACTAAACCGCGTCTTAACTCCCACTTCTGTAAGCGGGAGTTAAGACGCGGCTAAGTCCCTGGATAAGGTCGACTTAGCTTCTGAGGGGTAAAAACCCATCGAAGCTATAGCTCGTACATACTGGAATCCGCCAGTCGCTTGCCTTATCCGCTTGACCATAGACTTTCCAATCTCCTATCAGCGGTGTTAAGGTACATTTTGAAGGCAACAGGAATCTCACTCCAGTAACCGTTGCTCCACTCTTTGTATTAAAGTTTGCCGGGCTTTCATCCGGATCCACTTAGAATCATTCATTTTTCTTCAAGTGCCTCATACTCACCCTTGCAAATTTGAGCTAACAGCTTTTTGGGGGTTAATTATGATACTCTTATAAAATTCGACGCAAAGTTACAAATTCCTTTTTGCAACAATACAAATTTTACCAAAAAATTAATTCTAGTTGTTAAATAGTTACTCTAAACAGAATAAGGTGGGCAGTAGATTTAGGATACTCTTTTATACGTTTTGCCTGAAATATCTGACAAGGTCGAGTAAACTCGGGATGAAATCCCCGGGGTTACTCGACCCTGAAATATCTGCAATTATTGCTGTCAATAACTTGTGAAAATGTCACCCATAGAAGTAGTTAATTATCGGGTGAAAATGTCACTTTCAAAGTTAAGCATATTTTTTAAGAAAGATGCTTTCTAGCATCAAAAGTATGTCGTTGTGACTGTCCTCAAAAGTAAGTTTATTAACCAAGCTGTGTCCGTATTTGAAGTAATGACTATCTGGTGGAGAATGAGGGGTTTTAATAGTTGGAGGAGCAGCAACTTTGTCAGGCTTTTTTTGCTTGATATATGGTAATACCTGAAAAATACACTTTTTGAATTGCACAGCGACCCCAATCCTAGGCCCGACTAAAACGCTTACCTTCGCCTTGCTGGCAAGAAGGGGTAAATCTGGAGATGTAATGACTTTAAAGTGTCTATTATAAAATGAGAAAACCCCACCAGCATCAACAGATCTAGTAAGTTTAACACATAAAATAGAATCCACGTTCAAATTAGGTGACAAGGATCTAAAAGCAGATTCAGTGCTTTCAGGTTCCACTGAGAATTTAGCATTAAACGACGCAATGTAATTTGCTAGAAACTCATTGGCTTGATCAATCGTTGAAATACCGGCGATCTTAAATTCAACAGGTAAACGGCTTTGCAATGTTTCCCAAAGCCGTTCTACTCTACCTTTGGCTTGAGGTGATCGCGCAGGAATTAAGGTAATCCCAAGCTCGCCCATAGCTCTGCCAAATTGAGTGTCGTTAACGACCTTCCCGGCGAGCTGGTCTTCAACAGAAAGTTTCCCAGCAAGCGTTGATAAAAAGATGGCATGTCGGTCGGTATATAAGCTGACAGGGATGCCGTGGGCTAAAAGGCATTGTCGCATGACATCCCAATATCCATGAAGACATTCGTTTTTGGTCATATATAGACCGACAAGGTTACCAGTAGCATCATCAATTGCACCATGTAAGGAAAATTTTTCAGAAGAGCTAAACCACTCAAAAGGAGTCGCATCCATTTGAATTAGCAGTCCTTCTTGCGGTTTGCGTTTACGCCTTCAATGGGGTTTAAACCTCCGGCGCTTCTTAGGACTTTTAATATTGGATTGAGTTAATAGAAAATGAAGGACAGAATAACTAATATTGATTTTTTCGTGACTCTCTAGTAGCTCTTGGAAGTGCTTAAAGTTGGCTGATTTGTAGTTTTCAGATTGCTTTAAGGCAATAATATCTGTGGTCAGTTTATCATTTATGGCATGTTGTGGTTTACGTCCAGTATTTTTATGGATGAGAAAAGAAGTGCCTTCGGCTATCACTCCCTTTTTAAGCCGTATAATTTGGCGCTCACTAATTCCTAAGCTAACAGCAGCTTCAGCAATAGTCATATGACCATCAATTGTCTTTGAAATGACGGAGAATCGATTCAGTTGTTTTTTAGACATTAAATAACGCACCTCATTGTTCATGGTGACATTATCTCACGATAGTCTACATAGTGACATTATCACAAGTTAAACACAAATATCTGCAATTATTGCTTGACAAAGACACGAGATATAGGTATAATAAATTTTGTGATTACGGGGCGTGGCTCAGTTTGGTAGAGTACCTGGCTTGGGACCAGGGGGTCGCAGGTTCGAATCCTGCCGCTCCGACCACTTAAAAAATGTTAGATGCGGGTGTAGCTCAATGGTAGAGCACTAGCCTTCCAAGCTAGCTACGAGGGTTCGATTCCCTTCACCCGCTCCATTTTATTTTCATTTAATAAAAAGATGCGCCTGTAGCTCAGAGGATAGAGCAACCGCCTTCTAAGCGGTTGGTCGTACGTTCGATTCGTACCAGGCGCGCCAGTGAAATCAAGGCTTCCGAGGATTCGGAAGCCTTTTGTTATGTAAAGTTGCCATTTATTTACCGTTTATTTTTTATAAACAATACAAATAAACGGCAAATAAACACCACAGCAAACACTTCAATAACATGCAAGTAACCCCGGCCAGCGAACACCGCCAGCTGGGGTTAACTGTCTCATAAACTCCTAAAAAGTTAGGAGCTAAGCCGTCACTCGATCAGCAGCAATACGCCAATAGCCTATTTCTTTTTCAATGCCAATAAATTCTGCCCATATTCTTAAAGTGCTACTCATGAAATACTTGTCGAGCCCCATGTTGTTGTAGCCGGTTTTGGCATTCTGCTGTAAACCATGGAATAATCATTACGCTCGTCAAGTTCTGATATTTTTCTAGTTCATTGATATCATTTCTAGTAGGGTAAAGCCATATTATACTTGCTTGAATATGCTTTGGCATGGTAATCCGCTGAGTATAAAGATCGATATCTGTACCATTGATAGAGATTCGGTTCTCGCGCAAGAAACGATTACAGCTACTACTCTTTTGAATTATTCTTTCCAAGAATGGTTTTATGTTTGATTTCTGATAAGCAACAATTGCAAGATTTCCAGGCTGTTCCATGAGCCAATTAAATGCTTTCTTTTCTTTTGACTCATCCACACCATATGTTTCATAGTATAATATTTCTGCCATATCTATTCCTCCAAAATAGCTTTATAAGATATATTCTAACATTTTTCATAAAGCTTGGCTTCATGTTTTTCTTGTTTTACTGTTCGGATTAAATAATAGATTTTTGTTAAGTTAACGACATTGATATAAATATAGAAAAATATGTGGGCGGATAATATTCATCTTACTTCCTAATGCCCTTTTCTATATCAATCAACAACAATACAATATTAGATAACGCGTATAAAAATGCAGAAATTGCAATTAAACTAACGCTTAATATAATATCAACACCTCTTATTTCATTAAAAAATAAAAATGCAATTCCCTTCCCGAGCAATACCAAAGACAACATTTTTATAATGTACATAATCCCAATTGTGGTTTGATGGTTTTCCCTTTGTTGTGTGGAGACATTATTTGTTAGACATTTTGGGCAAATGTCTCCAGTAAGTCCAGTATTGCAAATTGCACAAGCTTTTATTTTTATCATCCTCCTTTTGTTAATTTCTATATGTAAATTATACCATAGAATTACAAAAATCGATAAAAAAAGACAAAAAAAGTTAGTGATTGCTTCCCTCCCTGTCGGCATCGGTCAGTGCAACTCCCGAAACTGGCCAACTCTTTCAATTAATGTAGTGCTTGTGTTCTTCCAGTTTCGCAGGTATTCTTTAACTGATTCATAACTCGCTTTGAATAGCTCGATTAATCATATGTTCCTTAACAGGTTATTTGTAGTTTTTTGTCGAATTATTACCAAAGAAGGGAGATGATCGTTATGTCACACTATGATGATACAAAAAAGCGTTTAAAAGTCATCTATGAGTATTGCTCAGCAAAGAACAGATGGGATCTCAAAATTAATCGTGATACGTATTGGAGCATGCCAGAAGCAGATCGTAATGATATAAGAATGCATTTCATTATCATGCAACAAGAAGGATGGGTAGAGCCATTTTCTCCTTCTATAGGCACTCCTTACAGCTTCAAATTGACTGCCAAAGGAATTAAAGCTATTGAAGATATTCTTGAAAATTCAGTTGTACATACCAGCAATTACACCGTTTTAAATGCCACTAACAACATTATTGGAGATAATCCTCACAACACCGGAGTCACTTTTGAGGAATTGCGGTTATTGGTCGAAAAGAACTTATCGAATCAGTCCGATCGAAAAGAAGTTCTAGATGTTTTAAATAACCTACAAGAAAGAATCAACTCCGGCAAACCTATTGAACAAGGCTTCCTGACAAAAATCAATGATAAACTCGAAAAATGTTCTTGGCTAAATTCGGGTATTGTATCGCAAATTATTCAATACTTCACCAAATCCAACTGAGAAAGTTGTCCTCTAAGGGATACTCATTAACTGAGTATCCTTTTGACTAAATGACTTGGTTTGTTTTTTGGGGCTCATTTCATGTTTTAATCAATACGCCGAATTTTACCCATCTGGGAATATGCAGGACACGCCCGAACCATCTACAACAACTGACATATACGAATGTGTCAAGTAAAACCAAATGCCAAATTAAGGCGGCTACAAATCATCCATTATATGGATTATCCAAAGTCAGACTTCCGTCCTTTCCGGAAGCTGACTTTGTTGTGAGGCTAACTTCGGATAATTCTCTTAGGATACTGTTCATTTCCAATTATGTCAATAATCCACGCTTTGGACAAATTTTTAACCGCCCATCTTCGGATTTTTGTCCGAGGGCAGGCGGCTTTTTGTATGGGTGAAGCAATTCGCAACTTGTTGGGCGCATAACCCGAAGGTCGCAGGTTCAAGTCCTGCCCCACAACCAGTGTAATTTAGACCTGGCTTAGTGCTGTTTTTTCTTTTTGCTACTTTTCTGAAACTTATAGAGTAAGTTGTGCTATAATTGAAAATGCAGTATAGTTATAATGCTGGTCGGAATGTGCTATGATTGTTATGTAGATAATTGCACTTGTTTGTTATTTTCTATGGAGAATCAGTTTATTTGCCCGTAAGTTTGATAGTATTATTAAGAAATTATTATTGACTTTTCACTAAAAAATTTTTAAGAGGTGAGTAATGAGCCAAGAAATAGACAAAATTATTTATTCCATGATCCGTGTATCTAAAAAACACGGGCAGAAAGAAGTCCTCAAGGACATCTCGCTCTCTTACTTTTACGGAGCAAAAATCGGTGTCCTGGGTCTGAACGGATCCGGCAAAAGTTCGCTCCTGAAAATACTGGCCGGAAAAGACCAGAGCTTTGACGGTGAGACAGTTCTCGCCCCCGGCTACACCATCGGTTACCTCTCCCAGGAGCCGCTGGTGGATGAAACCCGCACCGTGCGCGAGGTGGTGGAAGAAGGCGTAAAAGAACTGGTGCAGATTCGTGATGAATATGAAGCCATCAACGCCAAATTTTCCGAACCCATGGAACCGGACGAAATGGACGAGCTTATCACCCGCCAGGGTGAAGTGCAGGAGCTTATGGACAACAAGGGCGTCTGGGATCTGGACTCCAAGCTTGAAATGGCCATGGACGCCTTGCGCTGCCCTCCGCCCGACTCATCGGTCTCGGTGATCTCGGGCGGTGAACGCCGCCGTGTGGCCTTGTGCCGCCTGCTGCTGGAAAACCCGGACATCCTGCTTCTGGACGAACCCACCAACCACCTGGACGCTGAATCCGTATCCTGGTTGGAGCATTTCTTAAAAACCTTCCCTGGTACCGTCATCGCCGTAACCCACGACCGTTACTTCCTTGATAACGTGGCCGGATGGATTCTTGAGCTTGACCGCGGCCGCGGCATTCCCTGGAAGGGCAACTACTCTTCCTGGTTGGAACAAAAGCAAAAACGTCTGGCCAACGAAGAAAAAAGCGAAGCCGAACGCCAGAAGACCCTGTCCCGCGAACTTGAGTGGATCCGCATGGCCCCCAAAGGCCGCCACGCCAAGAGCAAAGCCCGAATCAACGCCTATGAAGCCATGCTTTCGCATGAGTCCGAGCGCTTGGGCAAGGATTTGGAAATCTACATTCCACCGGGACCGCGCCTGGGTAAGATCGTCATTGAAGCCGAAAATGTCAGCAAAGCCATGGGTGACAAGATGCTCGTGGAAAACATGAACTTCATAATTCCGGCCGGGGCCATCGTCGGTATCATCGGCCCCAACGGCGCCGGTAAAACCACTCTCTTCAAGATGATCACCGGCCAGGAAAAGCCCGACAGTGGTACCCTGAAAGTCGGTGAAACCGTCAGCTTGGCTTACGTGGACCAGGACCGCGCCTCCCTTGAGGCCGGAAAAACCGTCTACGAAGTTATCAGCGACGGCTACGACACTATCAAACTGGGCAACCGCGAGATCAACTCCCGGGCTTACTGCTCGCGCTTCAACATCATGGGGCAGGACCAGCAAAAGAAAGTGGACGTGCTCTCCGGCGGCGAACGCAACCGCGTTCACCTGGCCAAGATGCTGAAAACCGGGGCCAACGTAATCCTCCTTGACGAACCCACCAACGACCTGGACGTGAACACCATGCGCTCCCTGGAAGATGCCCTGGAGAACTTTGCCGGTTGCGTGTTGGCCATCAGTCACGACCGCTGGTTCCTTGACCGCATAGCGAGTCACATCATGGCTTTTGAGGGTGACTCCATCGTGACCTTCTTTGAGGGTAACTATTCGGACTACGAAGCCGAACGCAAAAAACGCCTGGGCAAAGAAGCCGATCAGCCGCACCGGCTGAAGTTCAGAAAACTCACCCGCTAGGAGGCTACTGAAAAACCCCGATTTTTGCAGTCAAAAATCGGGGTTTTCGCACAAAGGGTAAAGAATCAAGCAGTTTTAATCAGTTCCAGTAAAACATCAAAAAACAGCCCCTATCAGGCTCTTATCATCTCATTTAGCTTCACAATCTGCTTTACGTTGGCTCCATACAAATTGAAGGCAATTCTACCATCTATTTGTAAACACATTGAGTTTGTTCTCCAATAAGCCACCACCCACAAATGGGGCAAGCACTTACTATTTTGTTGCCATAAGAAGATTCTTCCTTATATATATCCTCCATACGAGTAGTACAAAAAATACATTTATTGTTTCTAAATTATTGATTCACTTAGCGCATTTTTATATTTGTTATATAACCATATTGACATATATAATCTATGTAATAAACATAATAGGAAGATATTATAAAAGGACTTGTCTTTGCACTGACTTTATTCAAAAATCTTCTGTACCCGCCCGACCTGTCCATTCTCCAGCATCACCTTGATGCCGTGGGGATGAGTCGCGCTCTTGGTGAGAATACGTTTTACATGCCCGCGTGTGAGCGCGCCGGAGCCTTGATCTTTTTTGAGCACGATATCTACCAGTGCGCCGATTTCGATCTCATTTCTGTTTTGTCCGTTCATGTAATTCCTTTCGATGCAATCAGCCTGCACAGCACCTTTGTGAACTCTTCATCCTGTGCGGATGAGCGCTTGGCGTTTCCTTTGAGCCGGACGCCTGCCATGCGGATTTCTTTCGCCGTATGACGCGCAAGAAGAAGGGCGTCTATATTGTCGCCGGTATAAACCATGCCGTCCTGACTGATAGGAATCGCTTTTCGAGCAAGACACATGGCGGCGAGGCCATAATCCTGCGTAATGACAATATCTCCCGCCTGCACCATATTTACATCGGTTAGTCTATTATTACACATGCCTACGCTCAGCCAAACAACAGACGGCAGATAGAAATATTAAAGCAACAAAAAAGCAGGCCAAGTAGCCTGCTTAACTCTTTGTCCGAGGACTAAACCGCGTCTTAACTCCCTCTTCTGCAAGCGGGAGCTAAGAGCGGCTAAGTCCCTGGATAAGGTAACTAAACTTCAGATGGGGTAAAAAAACTCACCTGAGTGTGCGTCTCGCTTTATATCTTTCGTTATCTTTGCCATTTATTTGCCGTTTATTTTCTGCGAAACCAACCTAAAAGAAATACCGTTCTATAGAGGTATGACATATAAACCCAATAAATCAAGCATTTTCAAACATGATATAATATGAACAAGTGTCTTTTATAACTTTTAAGCGGTTGTCCGTAGGGTAGATTCTTACCTGACGTGCCAGTGAAGTTAACAGTCTCGATAGTTCGATACCGTTTTTATGTTTACTTGCCATTGGCCAGTAGTGTTGTTCCAAACGTGTGTCGTAGCGTGTGGAAGGTGCAGTAGCCCTATAATCTACAGTTCGCGATATTTAGCCTGGCCTTCGTTATAGAAATTACGGCCTTCACTGTCAATTACAACGATTGCCGGGAAATTTTCCACGGTCAGACGCGCTAATGCTTCAGGTCCTAGATCCTCGTATGCTACCGGCTCATATTTTTTAATCGTCTTGGCAATGAGGGCAGCCGCTCCGCCGGTGGCTGCAAAGTAGACGGCGCCATGTTGCTTCATAGCTTCTACAACCTCAGGCGAGCGATAGCCTTTACCAATCATGCCACGTAATCCTTGCTCAAGTATGCGCGGAGTATATGCGTCCATACGACCGCTGGTAGTTGGGCCGGCAGAACCGATGGCCTGGCCAGGCTGAGCCGGTGCTGGTCCGACATAATAGATGATTTGATCAGTGAAATCAACAGGTAATGTTTCACCAGCGGCTAATGATTCTACCATACGTTTATGTGCAGCATCCCGGGCTGTATAGATCGTTCCGGTAATCAGGACAAAGTCCCCGGCTTTAAGGGCACGAACCTTGTCTTGTGTCAGCGGAGTAATAATTTTAATTGTCTCTTCCATTTGCTAGCCCCCCTATAATTCCACTTCGGCATGGCGGGTGGCATGACAGTTGATATTGATCGCCACAGGCAAACCGGCAATATGTGTTGGATAGTATTCGACATTAACAGCGAGCGCAGTCACCCGGCCGCCAAGCCCCTGCGGACCTACACCGGTCTTATTAACAAGCTCTAATAGTTGATGTTCAAGGTTAGCATACTCAGGATGGGGGTTCCGCTCATCAATAGGGCGCAGTAAGGCTTTTTTTGCAATGATGGCTGCTTGTTCCATGGTGCCGCCAATCCCTATGCCGATAACGATCGGCGGACAGGGATTAGATCCGGCATTAAGAACTGTATCAAGAACAAACTTTTTGACAGCCGGCAAGCCATCTGACGGCTTGAACATCTTGAGCGCGCTCATATTCTCACTGCCAAACCCCTTAGGAGCCAGAGTGATTTTAATTTTGTCCCCGGGAACGATACTGGTGTGTAGAACAGACGGCGTATTATCCCCGGTGTTTTTGCGGTTAAATAATGGTTCTGAGACGACTGATTTTCTTAGATAACCTTCGATGTAGCCTTTGGCTACACCGGCGTTAACAGCATCAGCAAGGCTGCCACCGGTAATGTGGACATCCTGACCTACTTCCATAAAAATAACGGCCATCCCCGTATCCTGGCAAATTGGCATTTTTTCATCCCGAGCAATACAGGCATTTTCTACCAGTTGGTCAAGAATAGCTTTGCCTAAAGGCGATTCTTCCTCTTTCTGGCCGGTTTCTAAAGCAGTACGGATATCGTCAGACAAGTAATAGTTTGCATCAACTGCCAGCTTGGCAACAGCGGCCGTAATGTGTGAAACATCAATTGTACGCATTTCTTCCTCCTGAACTTGAAGTACTTAAATTAGTGTATTCTGCTTAACACGTTCTGCGGTCTTCTTTCTGATGAGTTCAGGGTCAACCTTAATTCTAGCTACCCCTGTCTCCATAGCTGCCTTAGCGACAGCAGCGGCAACGGCTGGTGCAACACGAGGATCAAAGGCGTCGGGAACGATATTATCTTCCCTTAGTTCACTCTCGGGAATTAAATCGGCAATGGCATAAACAGCGGCAATTTTCATAGCTTCGTTAATTTGCCGGGCTCTTACGTCAATAGCTCCCCGGAAAACTCCGGGAAATACAGTGACATTATTCACCTGATTAGGGGCATCTGAACGACCTGTACCAGCAACTCTGGCACCGGCGGCCTTGGCATCTTGATAACTGATTTCAGGCACAGGATTAGCCATCGCAATGACAATAGCATCTGTGTTCATATTTTTAATTATTTCCGGGGTAAACGAACCGGGAGCCGAAACGCCAATCAGGGCATCGGCATTTTTAGCGACAAATTCCAGATTGCCTTCCAGCTTAGTCAAATTCGTAACTTTCGCAAGCTCGGTCTGTATCCGGTTAAGACCAGACATACCTTGATAGAGAGCCCCATGAATATCTACCATAATTACGTTCTTGGCGCCAGCGTTGACAAGCAGACGGCCAATAGCAGTACCGGCTGCCCCTGCTCCATTTACAATAATTTTAGCTGCAGCCAGATCTTTCTTAACAAAACGCAGTGCGCCGATCAGTGCCGAAACAGCAGCAATGGCTGTTCCATGCTGATCATCGTGAAACACCGGAATGTCCATTTGCTCTTTTAGCGCATCTTCAATGTCATAGCACTTAGGGGACGAAAAATCTTCTAAGTTAATACCGGCAAACGTAGGCTGCAGCAATTTAACAGTTTCAATGATTTTATTGGGGTCTTTGGTATCAAGACAGATCGGCACAGCATCAACATCACCAAATACTTTAAACAATACGGCTTTACCTTCCATAACTGGCATCGCAGCTTCGGGACCGATGTCACCAAGCCCCAGCACTCGAGTACCATCGGAGACGACAGCAATCATGTTGCCACGACAGGTAAGTTCAAACGATAACTCCTTATTATCTTTAATATCTCTACATGGTTCAGCTACTCCAGGCGTATAAGCCAAACTTAAATCATGCCGGGAAGATAGCGGCACCTTTGAGGCGACCGCCAGCTTGCCCTGATTGTCCCTGTGAAGCTTTAATGCTGCTTCGCGAATATCCATGTTGTAACCCCCGCTTCTTTTTTTGTTTAACATTGATATTCTACTATCAATGCCGCGAATAACCAGCCTTAATGATATTAATAATTGATCGAGCCTCAGGTGATCGTAAGTACCGATAGGTAGTTTCAGGAACGAGTTGTTGTATTGCGGACCAATCATCTTGCCGGATGAGTTCCCTTACGCGCGAAGCACTAATGGCCTCACCGCTACTCGCAAACCGGGGCATAACTTCCAAAGTAATGCCGTACTGCGGCAAAATGTTGGCTAGCGCTTGGTTATAAGCATTCGTTGTCTCACAATAGGGTTCATCTCCGACATAGCGTTTAGTAACACCAAGCGCGGGAGCAATATAACGGGCAAATATTGTGGCATCAAGCTGTGTCTGAGCTTCGACAGTCGCTTGGCCTTTGGTAAAATAACCAGGAAATGTGGCTGAAGAAATAATATATTTGCCGGCAGGCAGCACTAAAACGTTATTCAAATCGGCCAGTCCCTCCTTAACCAGGCGAAGGCGCACCGCAAAGGGAAACAGCGACTTTTCTTCGCTGACTACAAGGACAATGACTGCCTGATTTTCACTGGCAGCCCGAGCGATTACCGCTTTATGCCCCAAGGTAAACGGGTTACAGTTTACAACAAGTACGGCTCTTGGCCCCACCGGAAGCCTCTCAGCTTCTCGAGATAATTCCCGGCAATAATCGTCAATAGAACCAAGTCCGGCCTCCAAAAGAATAGCCAGCGATCCGCTGCGAGCAATTTCTTTAAAGCCTAAAGATGTAAACATGGGAGCAGCACTAGGCTTGGTATAGATGAAATAGTGGTACATGCCGCGTTGGCCCGCTTGCTGCATAAGGTGGCTCACAACATTGGCAGTTAGCCCTTCCCCCTGCAACTGCGGCGATACAGCAATGTTACGCAACACTTCTCCAGCCAGTGAACCGGTTGCAATCATTTCATCGTTTTGATAAACAGCCACTGTATATTCGACAGCGCCATCAAAAGTCAACTCAAATCCAGCAAGAAAGTCGCGTACAGCTAAGACTTCCCGTGCGTTACTAAGATTAACTTCTCTCATCTCATAGTTAGTCCACATGTCATTTCCTCCTTAAACACCCGGTCATCCCAGCAAACGGCATCTCCGACGTTGACGCCAGCTCAATAAAGAGACGAACGCTTCAGGTGGAATTTTTACCCCACCTGAAGTTTAGTCGACCTTATCCAGACTTAGCGCTCTTAACTCCCGCTTACGGAAGCGGGAGTTTTAGAGCGGTTAGTCATCGGATAAATGTTACAGGCATTCATCGTCGAAACCGTGTCAGCCTTCTAGCTCTACATGTTTACCTGCCTGACTACATCAATAACTGTGCCGTCACGGTACTCAACAACAGCAACGATCTTTTGCTGCGTTGTTATGCTTTGGGGTATACCGGCAATTTGTTCAGCCAATATTTTTAATTCTTCGACAGGTTTCAGCAATAATCCTGCCGCCTGCAATTTTTCCCGCAGATCGGCCCGGCGAGGGTTAACGGCGACTCCCCGCTCGGTAACCAGCACGTCTATAGTTTCTCCCGGAGTCGTCGCTGTCAATACTTGATCTCGGATAATCGGCAGCCGCCCTCGCAGCAAATTGGCGACGACAATCGTCACCTTCGCGCCGGCGGCGGCATCACTGTGGCCACCGGAACCACCCATGATAACACCGTTCGAGCCGGTTACTACATTAATATTAAAGTTAGTATCAATCTCCGTAGCCCCGAGCACAACAGCATCCAGTTTATTTACAGCCGCCCCCAAATTAAACGGGCTGGCATAAAAACCGGCGCCGACTTCAAGGTGATTCGGGTTAGAGGCCAAAGAACGAACAGCATCAAGGTCAAAGCCCTGTACGTCGATCAGCTTTCTAAACAAACCACTCTCCAGCATTTCCACCATATAACCGGTGATGCCACCCAAGGCAAAACTACCTGTAATTCCAGCCTCTTCCATCATGCGTCGAACATAATAGGCAGCCGCCAAAGATGCGCCGCCGGCGCCTGTCTGGAAAGAAAAGCCTTCTTTGATCAACCCGGCCGCCTTAATTACTTTAGCCGTAGTTTCTGCAATTTTTAGGCCGACAGGATCACGTGTTATTTTTGTTGTTCCCGAAACAATCCCCTTAGGATCGCCAATACAATCGACCTTAACAACATAATCGACTCTCGTTTGTTCAATAGAAATCGGCGACAACGGAAACGGCAGCAGATGGTCGGTAATCGCGACAACATGATCGGCGTACTGAGCATCAGGAACGGCATAGCCGAGCGAGCCACACGCCGCAGGGCCTTGCACACCGTTTAAGTTGCCGTAGTCATCAGCGGCTGGCGCCGCAATAAACGCAACGTCGATCTTAAGCTGACCGCATTCAATGGCCCGGGCTCGACCGCCATGGGTTCGCAGTACAACCGGCCGGGGAAATAAACCGCACGATACGGCCTGGGCCACCGGCCCCGACATATAGTTAGTATCAAGCCCTGTAACGACACCATTTTTTACGTATTCCACAAGCGGCGCATGTACCGGAAAAACCGAACTCAAAGCAACAGTCAAATTTTTCAGTCCCATTTCTGCGGCAACGGCCAATACCATGTTAACAACACCGTCACCATTGCGCAGATGATGATGAAAAGATAACGTCATACCATCGGTAACAGGAATGCGTTTAAATACTTCTCTCAAATCTGCTGCAAGCTTTTGTTCACCAGGTAACAGCCGCTTTACTTTTGGCGCTTGGCGTCGCATGTCAGGTTGAGTGACAAATGCCCCGGCAAAAGGCTGTACCTTGCCGTACCCCTCAACATACTCCGGCAGGCTACGGCCAATTGAGTTTATTAATTGATTCATAATTAATCCTCCTCTGCCAGGCCCAACAAACGGCCCAAATACAGTATGCGCTCAGCGCGGGCGACGATAGGCGCATCTACCATTTTGCCGTCAAGCGAAGCTACGCCAGAGCCCTCGCCTTCAGCTTTACGGATGGCTTTGATAATCCGCTCCGCCCAGTCAATCTCTTGCTCGGTAGGATTAAATACTTTATGAATATCCTCAATCTGGCGGGGATTGATCGCTAATTTGCCTTTAAAGCCCAGCTGCTTGGCAAGTTCAGTATCGGCCAGCAGCCCTTCCCGGTCATTAACATCGGTAAACGGCGTGTCGATTGACTGAATTCCAGCCGCAGCGGCGCTATTGACAACAATACTGCGAGCATTGAATATTTCCGCACCTTCTTTCGTTCTTTTGGCTCCCAGCGCAGCAGTGTAGTCTTCGGCGCCAAAAGCCAGCGCCACCACCCGCTTATCGGCTCTGGCGATACGATAGGCCTCGGCAATACCACACGGAGTTTCTAACAGGGCAATCAGTTTAACCGGTGTTTGACCCGGTGTTTCGGCGGCAGCTACCAGTTGAGAAACGTCCTTAATATCTTCCGGTTTTTCGACTTTAGGTATCAGCAGGGTGTCTGGTCGGCACGGCACAATAGCTATAATGTCTTGTCGTGCATAGGTATCAAGCGGATTAATTCGCACTACTTTTTCACTAAGGCCATAATCAACAGTTTTTAACGACTGTGCGATCAGCCAGCGGGCAGCGTCTTTTTCTTGGGGGGCAACTGCATCTTCAAGATCAAGAATAATGGCATCGGCCTCGAACACACCACCGTTTTGCAGCATGCCAGGATTATTGCCAGGCAAAAACAACATACTCCGGCGCAGCTCCATTATATCAACTCCTTTTGGAGAATAGCTCCGGCTCGATCCAGCGCCGCGAGGGTACGCGCCTGGATGGTGCAGTCAAGTGCCCCACGATCAACGGCTTTAACATATATATCAGTAACGTTTTGTCTGTTAATTACAGCAGCAATTGTTTGCCTGATCGCTTCCCCATACTGGGCCAGCACAATGCTTTCAAGCTCAATGACTACACCGCTTGCTTGAGCACCAGGCGCAACCGTTATCATAATGTCGTTTGATTCAAGAGTACCGGCTTGCGCCGGCTTTAGTCTATTCATAGTTTTACCTCCTTAAGAAAACAAGGCTGATTAGCATATTCCTAATCAGCCCGAGTAGTCCACCAAGCCCAAATTCATAGTATTCTGCAATTCATACTTTGTTCTTAGACTTGGCGGCTCTTAGATGGAGTTTATAAGTGAAAACCCATCTAACGAATTTGACATTGGGCCAACAAGACCAATAATGAGGTATGTCTGTGATTTAGGGTCATATTTGTATTGAGGCATTAGACGGAAGTTTTCGATATCCTCGGTATTACGCACATGAGTGCGCGGCCCCGAGCACATCCAGACTATATCACCCATCTTAATATGCCCTTCGTCACAATAACTGATATTGATGCCTTCATCGATCAGCCGCTTGACTTTGCGTTCAACATCGGCTAGGTCGACCGTTAGTTCCAGCGGGTATTCCAAGACAAAGCCGTGATGGACATCACGATGGCTGAAATCTAATATAGCTTCATAGTCGTTGACTAAGATCCAAGCGGTAAGGTCTTCGGCCGTATGAGCCATTTTACGATACATCAGGGTTCTGACAACAACTTCACGGATTTCTTGCGGCACCGGGCCGAATACTGTCGGTCTCACGACAATAACCTCGCCGCCAACGCCGATAAGCACATCGGCGTTAGTTTTGAGCAAAGGGTATAACAGATCAAAATGCTCGATAATAACCCGTTTATCATGAGACAACGCCTGCTGGATAGCTTCGACCAACACACCGATCTGCGTAAACGCCAATTCAAACCTGACATCTAGATGATACGTGTGGCTGGAAAAAAAGCCTCTGTCAATATTTTTAAGAAGCGGCAAGGGCCTGATGTTAACACCATCATCATCATTTGTCAGTTCCAGGCCGGGAAACATGCCTTTTATTAATGATGACTTACCGGCGCCCGCATCGCCAATAATCCCGATAAGACGGTCAAGCGGTGATAAATAGCGTTCGCTCAGCCGCTGCCCCAGAATATACATTCGGTTGCGACCCCGTGGCGCAAAGTAGCTGGAATACATCAGTTGATCGCCAAGCCCCAACGTTATGGCGGTGGATTTCATAGGCACCCCCCTAATTCCAAAAATACTGTTCAAAAAATGCAGCGACCGGGGAAAATACCCGACAGCAGGCAGTTATTTCCTTGCTTTGCGCACCGCAAGAATGCGCTGCATTTCATTATAAACAATCATATAGCCTTCATCAACCCCCATACCGGGTTTAGCCAGCATTTGCACCGGCTGGGTCGCCAGTGCAACATGAACGCATACTTCAGCCGAACGGTTAGTTTCATTGCAGGTACCGCCCTGATAAGCACCAACACCTTTTTCCTTGCAATACAGCACTGCTTCAATCGTATTATTAATGCCGCCAAGGTCGGGAGTTTTGATTTGCAGCATATCGCCGGCGCCTCTGTCGGCAAACTCTTTAATATCTTCAAATGTATTGCACCACTCGTCGGCCACAATTTCAACATTGATGTTTTCTTGGTGGAGACGGGAAGTAATTTCAGCCAAGATGACGATCTGCTTATCACGATCCTCGACATCAACAGGACCTTCGATACGGAGTTTAAGAGGAGCCGCGGCTTTCTCAAGCTGACGGAAATATTCAACTATGCGTTCTACATCATTTTTGAAGGCCATACCAATTGTACCATATACATCGATATGCAGTACAGGCTCATAGTCAGCGGTTGTTTTGAGTTTAGCTATGCGGTCACGCAGCCAGCCAACATACTCAAGCAGCAGCTCACCATTTTCCCCCAACTTTTCCTTAACATTGTTAATAAGACCGTGGGGCAGTACTTCGGCATGCTTAATGATCATTTTGTCAACATTATTATACCGGTCATCGCCCGATTGAGTAAAGATGGCAATTTCCTTATCACTTACCTGGGTGTTATATTCAGCGGCAACCACTTCGCACATCAGCTGTTTCTTAGCTTTAGCGACTGCATCTAAAATAGCTTGGGTTACGCCATAGCGGAGGGCGGTATGAATCCGCTTGCCTTCGGTATTATGGAGATTGTCTACTTCTTCCGCCAGCTCTTTGAAGGAAGTCAATTCGCGACCAACGAGACGAGGCTTGATCAATTCCTCGATAACAGGAATAAAATCTTCAGCAAGGAACAAGGGGTCACGCCCGCCGGCACCGCTGTATTGTACGGCAGCACAATCACCATAGGCTATCTGGCCGTCTTCTAAAATAATCATAACCGATACGGCTTCGCCGGCTTGGCGCACCGCTTTAAAGCCGTCAGTAACCGGCTGGCCAATATAAGTGAAGCCATCATGACCGGCGCCAGCTTTAATGGCTCGCTGATCATCAAAATAGAAACCAGTACGACCTTTTGCACACACTACGTCAATTATTTTCATGTATATCTTCTCCCCTTATTGATCTGTTCTACCTACATGTATTTACTGTGGACGGCCAACAAGATTGCCTTTGGAAATTGCATAGATATCATCAATAACCATTTGGAAGCTAGGAGCACGGCCTTCAGCCTTAGCCCGTTCAGCCATCTTGTCCTGATGGAAGGCGACAAGATCAGCGGTAAGCGGCAGATTGCCGACATCGAATAAGCGAACGGCGCCATTATTGTCACGGGCGGGCAGAATCTTATTAAGACTGAATTTGCTCGGCGCAAATGGTATATCAATCACACCGGCTTCAAAAGCACGAACGGCGCCGACAGCGTAATCGTTGCCGCCTAGTTCAAACACTTTATCAAGGATACAACGAGTTTCGGCTTTAATAATATTAATTTCAAGCTCTAACTCAGTTGTCATCGGGAACGCCTGGTCTTTAAGCATATTGATCATCTGCCTCGTCGTTCTAAGACCTTGGGCGTTGGCTTCTTTAGTAGGGATACCGAGTGCTTCATGCGGGGTCTTAACAATAACTTTAGTGGCTTTAGCCAGAGCGGCAGCTACAGCTCCCCAGGAAATAACGCCAAAGGCTTTTGCTTCATCTTGCGGGAAACCGCCCATCCACTGGTGGAACACGGTAGTCAGCGTACAATCATTGTAACCATGTTTAGCCATATATTCTTCAGCTAGTTGCTCAAGAGCCTTGATGGCAGCAATATCTTGAATCAAATTGCCGCATTGGCCGTAACCAAGGGTGATATTCTTTACTCCTTGTTCGGCAGCAAGAATGCCTTCGATAATGGCGACCGAGTGAGAAACACTTGGCGGTACCAGCGTCCCGGTCAACGGACCGAACGGCTCGCGGTTGATCTCGATACCATGCTCAGCATAGATGCCGATCATGCGGTCACAATACTGCCAGTCGTAAATCGTTCTTTCAAGGGAAACACTTTTAGCATAAGGAATGTTGTAAGAAATACCGCCGCCCTCATAGGAGGTATAGCCTGCAGCTATCGTGATTTCACCCAGCAGACGGGCATCAGGGGTACCATGACGAACCTGCAACGGCGCATCAACACTCTCAACAACCCGACGTACACCTGCTACGCCGTGGTTAACGGCCGGAAAGCCATTCAGCAGCGAACGGCCCGCTTTCAGACTTTCGTCAATACCGTTTTGCGCTTCTTTATATTGGTTCTGACGGGTATAGCTGTCAATCGTACTTGGCAGCAGGTCAGCTTCGCCTTCTTTTTTTAAAAAGTTCAACAAATTAATATGTTCATCGATAAGGGCGACACCGGCACGCGGCTGTGTAAGGGTTTCACCATTTTTCTTAGCTTTAACGAGCCGCTTGGCAAAATGGCGTTTAGCCGGAATGTTCTCATGATATTTTACTGCTTCTTCAAAATTAACATCTTTACCTGTCGGCCAATGAGTAAGAACTTCCTGACGAATTGCATAAAACTCGTCCTGAGTCCACTTTTTATTTTTAAGTTCCATGTGGCAAAAGCCTCCTCTTATTCATCTATTTATTGATAATATACTTTTTCATCATTCGCACAGCCACAGCTGGGTATTCTTCTCCCAATAGTCCCATTGCCGACATAATGTAGTCGTGATCAATAAAAAACTCTGGCTGCTGCGGTTTGAGTACTTGCGGGACGGCTTCATCAAACAAAATACCCTTTAAAATCTCTTCAGGCTCAGGGTTATTGACAATAACCCCACCTGTGGCAATCACTGACATAACTTTGGTCAAGTCTTTGCCAACCTGCACTTGACTAATACCAAAAGGGGTACAGTATACGTCCAGATGTCCAACATGCCTGTCGGCACTCAGCCGCACGCAGGCTTTTCCCATAGCAATCTCAATTTGAGCTTCGGTTTTGTTTTGCGGTAGATAGTCAATATCGGCTTCGACTTTAGCAACATAGGCGGACGCTTCTTCTGGCGAAACCGCGGCATAGCCGGCGAGCATGTCAGCCCCGGCCGCTTTCAGCAGCGCCCCGGCACTATAGCGCATGCCCAAATCGCCTTCAACAGTACGTTTGCCAAACGGTTCGGCTAATCCTTTGAGCGATACGCCGCCAGCAGTGGGATCGCCTTTGGCAATGGAATACACATCAGTAGTTGCTCCACCAATGTCCATAACCATCAAATCACCCAAGCCCTTTTCGCCGCCGCCGCCCTGACTTAACAGCTCAGCTGCTGTAAGCACAGCCGCCGGTGTCGGCATAACCATCTTATCAACCATTTTATTAGCGCTGTTTAGGCCTTTGGCCTCAACGATCCGCTTGAGGAATATATCGCGAATGACGATACGGGCCGGTTCAATATTGAGTTCATCCAGCTTAGGCATAACGTTTTCGGTAGGCCGCACCACAGAGAGCGTTGCCGCTAATATTTTAACAACCGTAGGCGCGACCGATTTGTTGCCAGCCACCACAACCGGTACGTCCAGTCCCAGTCCGGCCAGCATTTTAGCATTATGCACAATAACTTTTTGATTGCCGCCATCAGTACCGCCGGCCAGAAGAATAATATCCGGCTTTAGCTCGGCAATTTCTTCAATCTCGTATTCACTTAATTCATGGCTGAATACTTTTAGTACTTTAGCGCCGGCTCCTAAGGCCGCGCGTTTAGCCGCTTCAGCCGTCATCTCCGGCACTAAGCCAATGGCAATCATTTTGAGACCGCCGGCAGCGCTTGAACAGCCGAGCACTTTTTTAAATTCCAGTTTGCCCGTCTGAGCAAACAGGACTGACAGCGCCTGATTTAGGCCGTCCATAATATCTGTTTCAACGGTAGTAATGCCTCTGGCAGTGCCCAATACTTGTTCTTGCTCAATGTCAACTGCTGTAATTTTGGTATAAGTACTGCCAAAATCAATAAGCAATACATTATTCAAAACGCACGACCCCTTTATTTTAAGTCTGCTTTCAAGTCTGCAAGCACTTTGTCCGGCAGAATGCCCGGTTCATAGACTCGATCATAACCCATTGCCAGAAACTTTTCTTCAACTTCTTTAAAATCGGTCTTACCAACAACCAGGTTGCCTCCGACATAAATCAGGATATCTTCGATACCCGCTTCGCGACACCGGTCTCGCAAGCCACGACAGTCAATTTCACCATGTCCATAAAGCGAAGCTACCAGTATTGCCTTGGCATCAGTTTCAATGGCGGCGCTAACAAATTCCTCTTGCGGAACTAATACACCTAAGTTAATTACCTCATAACCGCCTGCCGCAAGAGCATGATTGAGGATCTTGTTGCCAACTGCATGACAATCCGCGCCAATTACGCCTAGTACAACCTTTGTCTTGTTTGTCATCTCCACTACTCCTTTGCTTTATCAGTCTCTGCAACCAACCGGCTAACAACCTGTTGGAGTGAACCTTGGTCTATTTCGTAATAAAAAGCAATGATTTCCTGTGTTTTACTTGCTGCTTGGCGTACAATACGCTGCATAGCTTCGGCAGTTACAACTACATTACAGCCGTCAATGCACTGTCTTACTTGCTGTTGTTCTTTGCCAACACATGGTGTCAGCGAGATACCATCGCGACCAATTTTGGACAAAATACGACCAAGCGCATTGACAAACTCATGCGTTTTGGCGACAACGACGACATCGGAGCCTGCCGGCAAGCGAGCCAGTTTGATGACTGCCTCCAGGTTTGGCGTAGTCGCTACCGTCATCAACCGCGAACTGTTTCCAAGAATCTCGGCTACAGCAAGATGATGATCTGCTGTTGTCACCACCAGGTCACAAGCAGCTAAAAATTCGGGTTTGACTGCCCCGGTCATTAATTCCGCCAATGTGACCGCCTCAAAGTTTACTTGCACCATTTGTCTCAATTGGGCAATAAACCGTTCGACATACTCGGTGGTGCAGTCAACGACAGCCACTCTGAGTTCTCGCGTAGCCAGTTCTTTTTCCTTTGCCCTAATCCCTGTGATCGTCGCAAACTGATCTACCGTGAATCCCAGCTCAACGACTTGTACTATGGCAGCATCGATAATCTTGAGCGCCCGTTCAAGCCGGCTGCCGGCAATATCGGCACCCGCAGTCATCAGATCAGTTTCCTCTTTTCGAACGAAAGTACCACGCCCTTGCCGAGCCTCAAGAACGCCCTCGAGCAGCAACTCTTTGTAAGCGGCACTAACAGTATTGCGGCTAATGCCAAATTGTTCTGCCAATTGACGTTCTGTCGGCAACTTGTCACCAAAGTTGTAGTAACCAGTCCTTATTTTGTCCAAAATGTGCGCTTTAACTTGCAGGTAAATAGGTAATCCAAGTTTTTGTACAATCACAGCAACCATTCCATTCAATTGGATTAATGGATTAATCCAATTTATACTATGTTATAATTATCTCATATCATTGAAAAAAAAGCAAGAAAATTCTACAAAAAATTTCGGTCATAAATAATTGATTACAAAATAAGAAAGAGCCGACCTTTTAGTCTGCTCTTTATCAGTACGGTCTCTGTTTCAAGGGAACCGCTCAACTATATAAAAGTGACAGAGAAATATAGAAAGACTTAGCTTCAGGTGTGGAGTTTTTACCCCATCTGAAGTTAGTCGACCTTATCCAGGGAGTTAAGTCGCGGTTTAGTCATCAGATCAACTTCGAGCTAATTCATTGTTTTACTGCTCAACATGACCTTGGTTATTAAAGCGAACGTTGGTATTTGCCGGATATTCAACAGCATTCCCATCTCCTGCCCACAATATTGCAGATTCCTTTAATGTTCCGGACACTAATTCTCCTTGCTCATTAAACATAACCTGCTTGTCTTTACTAAATCTAATAAAGCCTACCGAATTGTTAGTCATATCATCAGAAGCCGGTAAAGATGCCCAGCCGACAGGACGCAGATATGTGTCTGCCGCCAAGACACCGGACAATATGTTGCCTGACGGATAAAACTCTAAAACCGAGTTTTCCTTAAAGACAATAAACCCGTATTTATCATCACGCAGGCGAACTGTTGCCTTGCTGGCAATCATTCCTTTCAGTACCTCGCCTTGCTCAGAAAATGTTACTCTGGTACCTTTTTTGTATAGTAAGTGGCCATAGCCGGGAATTGCGATATTATATTCCCGCCCCCAGAAATGGCGGTACCTTATGGAAAAGAATGGTCCGCGTTCGGTGTAGGCCGATATAAAATAATAATCGTTAATAACGCGTTCCCTGCCACGCGGGCAAAGCAACGTATTATTAGCCAAGGTGCCGGCGATTACCTCCCCATTGTCGTTGAGCGATACGGCGGTGTTTTTCTTAAATTCAATTTCATCCCCCACCGACCATCCCTGGGGATGGAGCTTGCTGTCTTTTGTTAGAGTTTGTGTTTCTGCCCAAGCGCCAGGCATATTGAGGTACAGACATAAAAGACTAGTTACAGTGCAAGCCAGAATTTTGCTCTTAAGACTATTCACTTACAACATTCCTCCCCTATTTTTGCCCCCATAATCTTGCCAGTTAGGCATCACATTAGTGGCAAATTTTCCTTAATTTAAATTATAGCCTTCTCCCAAGTCATAAGCAATAAGGATTTACATCTGTTGGAAGGCGTATGCTTGCCTTTGATTAATAGCAAGTCAACATTGCCTATCGCAATATCTATGCACTAATAAAGACAGGTAACCGGCCTTGATTCCCCGTCAGCCGTGTTACCTGTCTTAAATCTAATGCAATCAATTCTTTGTATTTAGCACACTGTGAGACCGACCATAGCAAAAATACACAACGGCGCCGATCAAGCTCCAGACAATAAACCGGATCAACGTCCCTATAGCTAAATTAAACATAATATACAGACAGAAGACGATAGCGACAATTGCTACTAGCTTAAGCGAAGGACAGCGAAACGGACGCTTTGCATCAGGCATTGTTTTGCGCAATACCATAACGCCGATCATCGCAGCAATAAACGCGAATAGTGTACCGGCACTGCACATTTCGGCCACAATATGTATGGGAGTAAACCCCGAAATAATAGCTACGCCTATACCGACAATAACCGTGATAACATGCGGCGTCTTATAGCGAACATGCACTTTGCAAATCTTTGCCGGCAGCAGCCCGTCCCGGGACATGGCAAAAAAAACACGGGTTTGCGCATACATCATAACAAGCAAAACGGTTGAAAGTCCGCAAATAGCACCTGTGCCGACAAGAGCCGAACCAAAGTTATAGCCGATGTGACGCAGAACATACGTAACCGGTTCAGCAGTATTGAGCTGATTGTAAGGAACAACACCAGTCATAATGGCCGCGACAGCAATATATAAGATTGTACACACCACTAGCGAGCCAATGATACCAAGCGGCATATCGCGACTAGGGTCACGTGCTTCTTCCGCCGCTGCGGCAACAGAGTCAACGCCGAGGTAGGCAAAGAAAATAACAGCAGCTCCTGCCGAAACACCTGCCCAGCCAAACGGCAGGAACGGTTGCCAGTTAGCAACATTAACTTGCGGTCCGGCCAGAAGTATAAACAGAAAAACCGCGCCAAGTTTAACAGCAACTAGAATACGGTTAACATTGGCACTTTCCCGTACACCACGTACAAGCAGGAAAGTTAAGAACAGCGTAATAATCACGGCAGGCAAGTTAACGATACCACCGTCTGCCGGTACTGTCGTAAAGGCTTTTGGTATTTCAATCCCGCCCGTCTTTAGCAGTCCCACTACATAGGCTGACCAGCCACCGGCTACAGCGCTGGCTCCGACCGAATATTCCAAGATAAGGTTCCAGCCAACCATCCAAGCAATAAACTCACCGAGCGCCGTATACGTGTAAGTGTAGGCGCTACCAGCAATCGGCACCATAGCTGCCAGCTCAGAATACGCCATACAAACAAAAGCGCACGTAATACCGGCCAGAACAAAAGACAGTATCAGGCCGGGACCGGCATATTTTGCCGCCGCCACACCCGTCAGCACAAAAATTCCGGTACCAATAATGACACCGACACCAAGCATAACAATGTCAAGTGCTGTTAACGATTTGCGCAGCGAATGTTTGCTGGCCTCCAATTTAAGTAATTCAATACTCTTAGTACGAAAAATACTCACACTGCATCCTCCCCTTCTTATTAATCATTAGGATTCTGTCCGACGGAAGCAAAAAATTTTCATAACTATATGTTATATGTACTGAACAGTCCATAGTTTGCCTAAAAAAGGGATTCTAAGAAGCCAAGCGTTTAGCTGTGTCGAGTTGCTTGGCACGAA
>Ga0153941_1000250_pt1 | contig 24880 bp, 27 predicted proteins | sample TSNJ025MetaG_FD_104733 | JGI IMG/M metagenome (GOLD analysis project Ga0153941, IMG submission 104733) | Attine ant fungus gardens microbial communities from New Jersey, USA - TSNJ025 MetaG | ecosystem: Host-associated > Fungi > Mycelium > Unclassified | place: USA: New Jersey, Brendan T. Byrne...
ATGGGCTCCGTGGAATTCCCGAGCCTGACTGAGCTGTAAAACACATGTGTGCCGCCTTCTTCCTGTCCCGTGTCCCTTCTGTTCCTTCCCTTAAAATGCCTGCCTCTTGTCTCGTCCGGATTTATCACTCCCCCCCACCAGTACACTAAACAGCAGTTTAAGGCTGAACTGTTACTACTGGTGATTTCCCCGGTTATTTACCGAAGGTGTGAAATGTTATCTTAATGAAAGTTTATATCCATTAGTTTTTCTTCCATAATCCATGCTTATTGCAATAGGCGTATATTTTATTGCCAAACATTTTTGGGAAACGTAGTTCAGCGGTTTGCTCTGGATATAGTTTTATTAGCAGCACACGGTCACAAGATATATATGCAATGAATGAGATGAAATGAGTTTTACTCATTTCATGATTTATTGTAACATAGTAATCATCTTCGATTTCCTCAATAAGCATTGAATGGTTTTCATCTTCCGATTTTACAATCAATGCTGTCAGTTTTCTGCCACAACAGGAAATTTCTCCTTCGCCAGTACTAAATAAAATATTACTGCAATTTGGACATACATAAAATTTTACTTTTTTCATGTTTCCTCCATCATTATCATTTGGGTCTAAATCTCCCAACAAAATCTTTTCAATATTTACTTCTAATATCCCAGAAAGTTCATGTAGCAAAGAAATGTCAGGACATCCAACACCCCTTTCCCATTTGGAAATAGTCCTGTCGCTAAGGTTCATAGCATCAGCAAGTTCTTTCTGTGTCATATTTTTTTCTTTTCGCAGATTAAAAATCAGCTTTCCAACCTTAATGCAATCCATAGTGTTCACCTCCGTATTTAATCATAACTGTTACTATGATTATTTGCAACAAACGCTCCGTAGAGTTGTATTTTTTGGGTTTTCCACCTTTTTAACCTGCCCATTAGCGAAGGGTGGAAAATGCGGCTAAAAAAAACTACTTGACAAGAGAACAAATAGTAGCTAAAATAAAAGAGAACAAATAGTAGCTAAAATAAAAATCAAATAGTAGCCATTCAGTATGCGGCTTGAGAAAGGGTTGGATTATAATGTTAAATTTGTATTTTAGTAGTGTTCCAAGCATAATCTCAACAGTCTTGATTTTGGGAGCAGCTTGTTTCATTATTTATGTACTAAAAAATCACATGGATCACCGTTATTGGGGGAGAATATTTATTGTCTTGTTTGTTATGGGCTTACTCATGTCTATAATGTCTGGTACCAGAGATGCCATAGGAACACCAAACGGCTTTCCCACACAAGGTATACTATTCATTACGCTATGTGTACTGGGCATTTTAGGCTTCATTGTACTTATTATTGGACTGCTGTCAAAATTAGGCAAGTCTAATGTAGTGTTTCATTATGGCTCTTATATTCTCATAGCAATCATTATCATTAAAACATTGCTTGTTGAAGGGAAAAGAATAATTACATTTTTATCATAAGGCTGTACAGAATAAACAAAACAGCTTCGCTTCCTATAATTCAAATTTTAATGAGGTAGAAAAATGGCAAAACGAAACACAAAGGAAATTATATTATTTGAGGCACTTAAACTGTTTTCCGATAGAGGTTATGAGGGTGTAACAATGCGTGATATTGCTTCGGAAGTAGGTATCATGCAAAGTTCCCTGTATAAACATTATGAGAGTAAACAAGCGATTTTTGACTGCTTAGTAGAAAAAATGAAATCACAATTTAATGACGCTTCTGCTTTCTTTCAGTTGCCTATGAAACCAGTTAAGGAAATGGCAAAGAAATATGCTGACAGGGGCAACGATTTTCTGATGAAATTAAGCATATCCCTTTTCCGTTACTACTTGAATGACCCCCATGCTACACAATTTCGGAAAATGCTTTCCATCGAAAGGTATAGTAATCCGGAAGCTGATAAAATATATCGAGAAATATATATAGATGCAGCAATTTCTTACCAAACAGAATTATTCAATGAAATGATACAGCAAGGGTATATGCAACAAGCCGATCCGGAGGCAATGGCTTTGCAATTCTATTCGCCTATTTATTTATTACAGAGCAAGTATGTTAGTATTCCTGAACGAGAGGACGAAGCGATAGTTCTTTTGGAAAAACATGTCGCACAATTTAGCAGTACATATGAAAAGAGGAAAAGCCTGTGAAAACATTGATTGTCTATGCTACAAAATACGGTTGCACTAAAAAATGTGCAGATTTATTAAAGACGTTTTTAGATGGTGATACAAGAATTGCACAAGTGAAGAATGGCACTATTAATTTGACCGAATACGATAATGTAATCATTGGCGGCCCCGTTTATATGGGGAAAATGCAAGGTGATATAACTGCGTTCTGCAAGCGATATAAAAGTCAACTGCTAACTAAAAGGTTTGCTCTCTTTGCTTGTTGTTATACACCAGGTGAGGATAAGGAATATTTTAAAACGCTTTTCCCAAAAGAACTTTTAGATTATTCATTATATACAACTACTGTTGGCGGCATAATGAATTACGAAAAAATGAATTTTGTTTATAGAAAAATGTTTCAGTCACTAAAAAAGATAGATGATTTTAATAAAGGATTTGTAGAGCCGGTAATTCGTACCGAAGATATAAAGAAAATTGCAAGTGTAATAAATATATGACCAAAGAATGAGGGTTGATAAAGTGGTTTCTAATGCGGAGCTAAAAGAAATACTGCAACGGATAGCCGAAAAAGACAATGCCGCTTTTGATGATTTATACAAGGGTTATTCAAAAGTGATATTTGGAATTGCGTTATCTTTGCTGAAAAATGAGGAAAATTCCCATGATGTTGTCCAGCTTGTAATGAGCAAACTATATACCATGCCAAAAGAGAAGTTTCCAACCTCTCACGAATTGACTTGGTTTTATACCGTTACCAAAAATGAAGCGTTGCAGTTTATACGAAAAGAACATATCAATGTGCCGCTTGATGATATACTTAATATGGTAAGCGGCACAGACGAATTATCACACGCAATAGATATGGACGCATACCGGGACATGATAAAGTCTTTAGATGAACAATCACAGGCAATCGTCACGTTAAAGGTTATAGCCGGATTTTCCCATAAGGAAATCGGTAAAATGCTGCATATGCCAACGGGCACAGTACAATGGAAATACCATGTGGCAGTAAATAAATTGAGGATTGCAATTACTAATTTTGTATTATTTGTTATGTTCGGTTTAGGTGATTTAGTTTTCATAAGCATTATAAAATCAAGACCACAATCAGCACCGAGCAGGCCGGAGGGTGTACCCGGTGTTATTGACGTACCCGTAACAGATATAATTTTCTATTCTTTAACTGCCCTTGCGTTGTTGACGTTGATTATTGCCATAACTTTTTTTATAAAATATTTCAAAATACACCAACAAAAGTGCCGCTCAAATGTATCTAAATAGTGAAAGCACTTGAAAGGAGGCGTAAACCATGATGAACGTGCGAAAAGGCAAAGGAAAAAGTATTCTGATTATGAGCATTGTTGCAATCGGCTTTTTCTTATTAGGCTATTTCATCTTTGCCGCAACAAACAAAAAGCCAACAGGCAGCAACGACAATTCGCCGGAGCTGCAAAATAATACGACGCAAAACAATCCGGCAAATCAAACAAATGCGGGCATTTCAAACGCAGAATTGCCCAGAGAATACCCGTTAAATACGGCAGTAGATAACGGTGATTATGTTAATCTGCATGGCAAGATTTATAATGATGATGTTATGACTGATTTTCTCAATAAAGTTGCGGACAAAGAATCGGCATTTATTAGAACGGTTATTTATACGGTAGAGGGCGACCCGATTATAATTGATTTTTCCTATAACTCGAAATATTTTTCCGTTACAAAAGACGCAACACGCGATAGACATAGCTCAGATGAAATCACAAACCGCCGCTTTGATAATCTCGTAATATATGAGGACGTAGACCCGGAACGCTATGGTGATGGAAAAAGGACTTACTATATCGTGTCTGACTTATCTGAAATTACCAAAGAAAGTTTTAGTGAGGGTTTCGACCATGAAATATTGAAATACGACTAACAAGCAGCAAAGGGAAATGCTTATACACGGACAGGGAATTGCTTATACACGGACAGGGAAATGCCTATACACGGACAGTGAATTGCTAAATGACAGCATAAAAAAAGCCGTCATTTGGTAGATGGATTTTTATGTCCAAATGAAGTATAACGCCAAACAGCGGCTTTGAAATGACATCAAAGCCGCCGTTGTACGGGACATATTTAACTGGTTTGTCGTTAACGGCATGAGCAAGCGGGGAATCGCCCTTAAACTTAATGAGTTGGGCATATTTCACACAGTTCTCTTATCTCAGATAAACAGCTGGTTAAGCCTACTCCGTTAGGATTGGCAGTCCGGCAAATCCTTTGGCCAGATCTTCTTCCGTAGGAACATAATCTACCATCTGTCCGTTATTATATTTTTCATATGCAGTCATGTCAAAATATCCTGTGCCGGTCAAACCGAACAATATTGTCTTTTCTTCCCCGGTTTCCTTACACTTCATCGCTTCGTCAATAGCTGCTTTTATGGCATGTGCACTTTCAGGCGCCGGCAGGATACCTTCTACGCGGGCAAATTGTTCTGCAGCTTTAAATACAGCTGTCTGTTCCACAGCTATGGCTTCCAGATACCCATCCTCATATAATTGGGACAACACAGAACTCATGCCGTGGTAGCGCAGGCCTCCAGCATGATTGGGTGCCGGCATAAAGCCGCTTCCCAACGTATACATTTTGGACAGGGGGCATACTTTTCCGGTATCGCAGAAATCATACACATATTTTCCTCTTGTCAGGCTGGGACAGGAAACAGGTTCCACTGCAATAATCCGGTAATCAGCTTCGCCTCTGATCATCTCACCCACAAAGGTCGATATCAGACCGCCCAGATTTGAGCCGCCGCCTGCACATCCTATGATCACGTCCGGTTTGATGCCGTATTTCTTCATGGCTGCTTTTGTCTCTTCTCCTATAATCGACTGGTGAAGCAAGACCTGGGATAATACGCTTCCCAGAACATAACGGTAACCATCCTGGCTAACCGCGGCTTCTACCGCTTCTGAAATAGCGCAGCCAAGGCTTCCGCCTGTTCCTGGAAATTCTTCCCTGATCTTACGTCCCACAGCTGTTGTATCGGAAGGAGACGGTGTCACGCTTGCACCGTAGGTACGCATAACTTCCCGGCGGAACGGCTTCTGCTCATAAGATACCTTTACCATGTAGACCTGGCAGTCCAGCTCAAAATAGGAACATGCCATGGAAAGGGCAGTTCCCCACTGTCCCGCGCCTGTTTCTGTTGTAACTCCCTTAAGTCCCTGCTTTTTGGCATAATACGCCTGGGCAATGGCTGAATTCAGCTTATGACTGCCGCTTGTATTATTTCCTTCAAACTTATAATATATCTTTGCCGGGGTACCAAGCTTCTGCTCCAGGCAATAGGCCCGGACCAATGGCGCCGGTCGGTACATCTTGTAGAAATCCAGAATTTCTTCCGGTATATCAATATATGCATCTGTATTATTAAGTTCCTGCTTAACAAGTTCATCACAGAATACGCCCTGCAGTTCTTCTTCCGTCATAGGCTTTTGCGTACCCGGATGTAGCAACGGAGCCGGTTTATTCTTCATATCTGCTCTTACATTATACCATTGTCTCGGCATTTCGCTTTCTTCCAGATATATCTTGTATGGGATCTTCTGATCTGCCATCTCATACCTCTCTTTTTTAGTTAGTCAAGACACCGGAAATATTTTTCCGGTGTCTTGACTGTTTCATGTTATAGTATCAGGTACAGCCTTACTTTCCAATCTGTGCTGCAACCTCTGCTGCAAAGTCTTCACTTTTCTTTTCGATACCTTCACCGGTCTCAAAACGTACAAATCTGTTTAACTTTAAGTTTGCATTGTTTTCTTTAGCAATCTGTGCCACATATCCGGCAACTGTCTGCTTTCCGTCTTCTGCCTTTACATATACTTGTTCCAACAGACATACATCTTTTAACTGCTTGTTCAAACGGCCGATTACCGCACCATCAATTACTTTTTCAGGCTTGCCTTCCATTTTAGGGTCCAGTTCAATCTGCGCTTTAATGATTTCTTTTTCGTGCTCTTTATATTCTTCTGAAACTTCATCTGTACTCAAATATCTGGGAGACATCGCTGCGATCTGCATCGCAATGTTATTCAGGGCTTCTTTTACAGTATCATTTACCACATCTGTTGCTGCTTCTACAATAACACCGATTCTTCCGCCGCCATGTATATAAGAAGCCACACAACCGTTTTCAGCAACAATTTTTTCAAAACGTCTGATATTCAGATTCTCACCAATTAATGCGACCTTTTCAATTAAAACTTCTTTCACAGTTTTGCCGGTATCTTCATTCCAGCTTTCTGCCATAAATGCATCAATATCTGCTGCATCTGAGTTCACTGCCTGAACAGCAACTGCTTCTACATATTTCTGGAAATCTTCGTTTTTGGCTACAAAGTCTGTCTCGGAATTTACTTCAACGACAGCAGCGACTTTGTCATTTAGTGCTGCAATGCGGCAGATACCCTCTGCTGCAATTCTTCCGGCTTTCTTCTCTGCCTTTGCCTGTCCGTTCTTCCTTAAATACTCTACTGCATCGTCCATATTTCCATCGGTCTCACCCAGAGCCTTCTTACAATCCATCATACCTGCGCCAGTCATTTCACGCAGCTCTTTTACCATAGCGGCTGTTATATTTGCCATTCTGTTTTACCTCCAAATCATATTATATTATTCTGTTACATAGAAACCGGCAAGTAATTAGTCGATGATCCAACCATTACCTGACACTTCCTTATTCTGCTGCAATTTCCTCTATATCAGCTTCACCGGTCTCTGCCTGTGCTGCGGCTTCTACCATGGCTGCCTCATCGTCTGCATAAACAGCTTCACCCTGGTTCGCTTCAATAACAGCATCAGCCATCTTGGAAACAATCAATTTTACTGCTCTGATCGCATCATCATTACCAGGAATAATATAATCCAATTCTTCCGGATCACAGTTTGTATCGCCAATACCAATCAGGGTAATTCCCAGGGTATGTGCTTCCTGTACACAAATTCTTTCCTTCTTGGGATCTACTACGAAAATAGCATCCGGAACTCTTGTCATATTCTTAATACCGCCCAGATTCTTCTCCAGCTTATCCCATTCTTTCTTCAGGGCTATAACTTCCTTCTTGGGCAGCACATCAAAGGTTCCGTCTTCAGACATTGTTTCAATTGTACGCAGTCTTGCAATACGGGACTGAATCGTCTTGAAGTTAGTCAGCATACCGCCAAGCCATCTCTCATTTACATAATACATACCGCAGCGCTCTGCTTCAATCTTAACCGCATCCTGCGCCTGCTTCTTGGTCCCTACAAATAATACGGTTCCACCCTGGGCAACGATTTCAGAAATCGCATTATATGCCTCATCCACCTTGCCTACGGACTTCTGCAGATCAATAATGTGGATACCATTTCTTTCCGTAAAGATATACGGAGCCATCTTGGGATTCCATCTTCTGGTCTGATGTCCAAAGTGCACACCTGCTTCCAATAATTGTTTCATAGATATAACGCTCATATTTCAACCTCCATTTGGTTAACCGGAGTCCCTGTCCGGGATCTCCTCTTCCGTATTCCTTACCTCTGTCCGGTTATAAACAGAATACTGCAATGCAAATCCATTGTAATAGTGTGGACACCTGCACGCAATCAGAATACGTGATTTTTAACAACGTACGAATTATAACACAAGAACCCCTCTGTGACAAGGGGTTTTTAGTTACGGCTTGTAATTATTTTTGCAATTTCTTCCTCTGACGCGCCGACAGAAATTTCATAGTGTCCCGATCTCAGCTTCTTATCATACCCATTTGTACACAAATACGTATCATACTCCCCGGCATCTGCAACCAGTCCTGCCGCTTCAAGTGTTTTACTTACACGAACGGAACTGTCTCCGCTTTTAATCGTAATGGAAATTGTTTGTGTCTCGCCTGCATTGATACTGTTTTGTTCCTCCATGTCTGCACTGCTCTCAGAACCTTCTGTTTTGTTCATGACCTCAGCAGCTTCTGTTTTTTTACTGTCACTGGCGGCGGCACTGTCACTGTCAGCTGCTTTATTACTATCAGCTGCTCTGTTATTGTCATTGTCAGCCATTCTTTCACTGTCAGCCGCGCTTTCACTATAAGTTACTCCTTCACCATCGGTCACTGCATCCTCTATTAAACTGTCCGGATCAGTAACGTCATCATCAGCTTCACTTTCCCGGCTCTCCGCATTTTCAGTATGATCATCACTAACCGACTCGCTTTCGGATGTAGTCTCCTCCTCTTTCCGGGCATTTTGCTCAGCATAATCCGACAAAACCATATTTTCCACCATACCAAGCTGCGACGCACGCTTCTTGATCTCTTCGTTACTTATATCCTTTTGGTCATTACCATTCGTAAAACCCAGGATCATTGCGGTTACAATCATACCAATTCCCAGACCCCGCATATAAAATTTCAATTTCATACTTTTATACCATCTCCGCCCGAAGCTCAGCACTGCTGCACATGCGGGCTTATATTTTATGGGTTGAAATGCACTTTATCAATAAGCTGAAATGTACTTTATCAATATTGGGCTGAAATGTACTTTATCAATAATAAGCTGAAATGCACTATCTCAACCTCCCTGCTTTCACTGTCAGCCTTTATAAAGATCTATCACCAGTTTCACTTCACCCACACCCAGGCCAAGCTCTTTTGCTATTTCAATTTTTGATTTCCCCTGTTTATGCAGATCCATAATCCTCTCATTACTGTTTTTTCCTTTGTACGCAGCCTCCTGGATAAAGCTGATATCTGCACTTAAGACTTCATTTGACTGACGCAATGCATCCTTACTTATGCCGGACTCTTCTTTCAGGCTGATGAGCTCTTCTTCTGATATGGATTCCGGTTTTAATGGATGAAAAACTGTCGATGCCGTGGTGTGTGCGGCTCCTTGGGCTTCTTCCTTCAGTTTCTGATTCACATCGGAAATTGTCTCTTTTATTTTTTTATGTTTATCATTTAACATATCATAGAGAAACATCACTTCTTCATGATTCCTGTTGATTTCCTGCAAGACCGTATCCGAGTATTCGCTGACAGCCATGATTTTCTCATTTGACAGCCGTTCCAGTGATCGTTCTGTTTTCTCAACAGCATATTCAATAGATTCATCCACTACTTCATTTACATGACTCTTTATACTGTTCATTTCCATGGCTACCAGGTTTTTTATTTCATCTCCGGCTAACTCCCTGGTACTTTCCATATCCGCATTCTTTTTTACGGGAATCAGAAAACTGATTACAACGATTACCGCTCCGGCTATTAACAGAAAGATTTCCATTATCCCCATAAACTCCTCATATCTGTATTCATACTTTTATATCAAATCTCTGGTGTCCTTTTATAACGATTTGTTCCTGTGTATCTTCTTTTTTTTGTTTTTTACCACCGTTGCCTTCATAGCTGTTGCTGCCTTTTTCTTTGGCGTCAAATTTCTTATTCTGCCACATGGTCTCTTCGCCGCTTTGTACCTGTTTGGTCATCTGCTCCACATTTTTATCTGACTGTTGGCTGAAATTAACCTGGTCTACCATGCCTTTTGTATCCTGATTGTGTTTTATCGTGGTATAATCCTGTGCCCTTGTTATCGTACTCAGTTCTAATACCCCAATTGCCATACGTTACCTCCTATGAAATAGGTCCCATTTTAACATCTCCGTCTACATTTACAAATTTGCAGTTATGATATGCATTCTGAATCACTTTGGATGCATCGCCAATTACCACTTTTGTTCCCGGATATACAACTCCGGTCACGATTAACTCTGCAGTATTCTGCTTATTGAGCATTTCCTGCAATTCTTTGTATTCTTCATTCTTACTGCTAAGCTCCGCTGTCTTTTCCTTTAACTTATTTGCTGACGCAATAATAGAATCCTGGCGTTCCTTGGTAAATTGAACTCCTTTTGCGATCTTTTTCTTAAATGTTTCCAAAATTTCCTGAGTATTTTTAATTTCTTTATAGATATCGTTTATTTCTTTCTGTAAAGTATGATAACGCTTCTTCTCTTCAGGGTCAACGCCAACCTCCGCCAATGTGGAAGAACCTCTTTCCGATCCCAGTGTCTTTACTATTATTTTCTCTCTGGCATTAATATATCCGCCTGTTATAAATCCTTTTTTTCCTGTAACTTCCAAATTGGATCCTGCTATGATATGACTGTGGAAAATAGCTCCCGCCGATACAGATCTCCCAGCCGTAGCTTTTGCATTTTCAAGGAACATGGCCACAATATTTCCTCCTGCATTCAATATTCCTTTACTCATACCATTCATTCCCCTGGCGATAATGATATCTCCGCCTGCTACTATTTCGGCACCTTCCACAGCACCATCCACAATAACGTCACCCTTGGCTTTGACCTTCATATTGGACTGTACTTCACCTCTCACCCGGACAGTACCGTCAAAAAATATATTGCCGGTGGACAAATCAACATTTTCAACCTCATAGATATTGGAAACGACAACCTTGTCACCTTCCATCATAACCTGACCATCCACCAGAGAAATCAATGACAAATGATCGTTTGATACACTGACATTGGAGCCATATTTAAAATGTATCGTCTTTACCCTTTTTGGCAATAATTTCAGGTTAAATACATTTCTGCCCTCCTCTCCCAAATCCTCCGGAATCATTCTGGCCAGGACATCTCCTTTATTGCAATGACTAATAAGTTCCAGGGTGTAATAATCGACACTTCCGTCCTCCCTCACACGCGGTTTGGCTTCAATCTCTGTATTAAATAAATACTCAATACGCGCATCTGTACCAGTCCGCGGCGCCTTACCAAGGGCAATCATAATATCTGTATTATATACCGGATTCCTGAAATGTTCCTCTATAATCTGATTTTGCAGTCCATACGTGATTTTACGATGTTGTAATTCCTTTATAAAATCATCCGGTAAAATTCTTTTACCTGTTCCTGACGGCGGCATAAAACGGACAGTTACCGACATGTAATCTTTAGAAATATACAGATCAAATGTTTCGTTCCTGACCGGACAGGCTCCTTCTCCCAAATGAAGAATTGTTTCCTGTCTCCTTTTTAATGCCTGTTTTAATGTCTCCGTATCAATTTCGATATGATACGTATCTAAAAAATCAATCACTTCACCTTGCTGAATATCTTTACCTCCACCCATCGGTGGAATCAATTTCAGGCCATATCCGGTATCTACTTTAACCAGTTGAAAGTACCCATTGCCCATTCTGCTTACCTCTTAAGTTTTATCTGCCCGACAATAATCCCATATAGTTACCCATTTTTATTTTCATTTTCTGCAGCGCTCTTGTGTGCAGTTGTGAAATTCTTGATTCCGATACTTCCAATATATGACTGATTTCCTTTAAAGTCAATTCATCATAATAATAAAGAGTGATTACCTTACGTTCCTTTTCTGTCAGCAGCTCCAGGGCTTCGCCCAGTACTGTCACCAGTTCCTTTTTCTCAATATTCTCTTCCGGACTTTCGAATCTGGCCGTAATTCCCCGGCTGTAATCCTGAGCCACATCACTTCCCTGTTCCATAAACTCATTCAAAGATACCAAACCAGTCACCTTCATCTGGGACTGCCAATCCGTATATTCCTCATCAGAAAGTCCCAGGCCCTCGGCAATTTGCTTATCTGTGGCACCATGGCCGGTTTTCTGCTCAATTTCTTTGATTACAGAATCCACTTTCTTCTGTTTCTGACGGATCGTTCTGGGAATCCAGTCCATTTTCCTGATCTGGTCCAGAATTGCACCACGAATTCTTAAGCTTGCATAGGTTTCAAATTTGACCTCTTTCAAATAGTCAAATTTATCAATCGCATCAATCAGTCCAAATATCCCGTAGCTTACCAAATCCTCATAATCCACGTTATAACCGAGATACATGCTGAATCTACCTGCCACTACCTTAACCAATGGTGCATATTCCAATATGATCTGCTCCCTGGCTTCCGGTTTTTTGTACTTAGCGTAATCTTCCAAAAGCTTCCTTCTGCCTGCATCGTCCATAGCACCCTCCAACTGTCATTTGCTTTTCTGCCTTATCTGCCTTTTTTATTCCATATCTGACTCCGGTTTCTTTTCAATTACTTCACCTTCCTCAGACGCTTTTTTCTCATTCTGTGTATCAAAATGATTCAATACACCTTTTAAGATACTGCCCAGGATAAAAAAAATCAACATAGATAAAAAAAGTGCCACCAGCTTTTTCAAGATAGAATAATCTCCAATAAAAGTTATTATGCACGTTATCGCACCTGCACATAACATCAATATTATTGGCATTGTTTTTCTGGTCATAGTATCTCCTTTATCAGATAATATTTTCTCCTTTTCCCACTGCCTTGATCACAAAATCACCCGATTCCGGATAAAAGATGACGGTTCTGCCATAGTTTTTCCCGGTATCGTTTGCCAGTATGGGAATCCGAAGCTGCTGCAGTTTTTTCTTGGTAGCTTCCACATTCCGCTCCCCAACCTGCATTAAATCATTCTTTCCCTGTATCTGAAACATCATGGCGCCGCCGGCAATCTTAGCCTTCAGACGTTCTTTCACAGCACCCTTCGCCACCATCTGCCTGATCAGTTCATCTATTCCGGTATCCGCAAATTTCGCCTTATTCAGCGTCCCATGGGTAACAAGACTGCTGTCAGGAAGCATGATGTGTGCCAGGCCGCCAACTTTGGTAATAGGATCCCTCAATGCAATCCCTACACAAGAACCAAGCCCTAATGTCGTTAAACCATCCGGGCTTGAACAGATCTTCAAATCAGCCATTCCTACTTTCACTATATTGCTCATTCGTGTTTCCTTCTTTATAATACCCCAACCAGGCTTAATTTAACGCATAGTAAACAAAGGATCATGATAATACAACACCTAAAGAATTCAATATGGTTGAATATGATTCTAAGTCAGGAACCAGCATGAAATATCCATTCATTTCCACTTCATCATAAAACTGCGACTGAATCAGTAAAAGTTTATCTCCCAATATGCCGAATTCGATTGCCGGAACACTTAATATTGCGCCGGCCATGTCCACCGTCAAGGACGGAGGAGATGGATATATCTTTAAATTTGTCAGCATAGAAAGAGAATTCAGATAAGCACCGGAAATGATATTACCAACTTCCCGCATTGCGGACAACTCCATTTCATTGAACTCATCACCTTCCGCTCCTGCCATCCCCATCATAATCTTACTAATCAGATGCTTTGCAGAATTGACTTCTATCAGGAACATGATACTGCCTGTAATATCGCCTTCCACTCCCAGGAAAACCCCGATCATGATCTGCTCTTCACCGCCCATCATGCTGCAGACCTCGCTAAAATCCAAAAGCCTGACCTGCGGTACTCTCATATCAACTCTGCACTGAAGCATCAGAGAAAGAGCCGTCATGGCATTTCCCGCTCCAATATTTCCAATTTCCCGTAGTACGTCCATATATGTATTAGAGACATTATCCAAACTGAAATCGCTCAAAACATACCTCCTTCAATTATACCGCTTATACATTTTCCTTATCCAATGCCACAGCATTCAAATCCAGCAGGGATATAAGACCGCCGTCAAATTTGCCTATGCCATTGATATATCCTATTTTTTCTTCTTTCTTATCATATGCCATTTTTTCAATATCAGCAGTAATCAGGGTCACTACTTCCTTAACTTCATCCACAACAATTCCCACATTACCCTGCTGTTCCAATTTCAAAATAATGATACGGGTATTTTTGGTGATCTCATCAGGTTCAAGTCCCATTTTAATCCGGATGCTGATAACTGGAATCACTTCACCGCGCAGGTTGATTACGCCCTTCAGATAATCCGCCACCTTTGGAACTCTGGTGATATGCTGCATACGTACGATATTATCAATATATTTAATATCAATACCATACTGCTCGTCTCCCAGACGGATTACAATAAACTGTATTGTTTCATTATCGTCCCGGTAGTCCCGGCCTGCTGCAGACTCATTTACTCTCACTTCATTCATCTCGTCTTCTCTCCCTTCCTTAAATCAATGCATTAGCATCCAATATCAGGGCAACTTCACCGTCACCCAAAATCGTTGCGCCGCTGATGAACTTAACCTGCTTTATATACTTTCCAAGGGATTTGATTACGATTTCCTGCTGTCCCATCAGTTCATTGACTACCAAACCTGCCTGTTTATCGCCTTTCCTGACAATAACGGCAATTACATTCTCATCCGCTTTATGCTCCGTCTCGATATCCAATACTTCTGACAAACGGATCAGCGGTGTAACAGTACCCCTTAACTGAATAACTTCTTTGTTCTGTACAAGCTTGATATCGCCTGGCGCAATATCTTCTATTGTCTGAATGGAACCAAGGGAAATGGCATATTTTTCATTACCCACCACAACCATAAGTGCCTGGATGATTGCCAGTGTAAGAGGCAGACGTATAATCCATGTACTGCCCTCGCCCAGCTTTGTTTTTACTTCGATTTCCCCGCTTAATGCTTCGATTTTGGATCTGACCACATCAAGACCCACGCCTCTGCCGGATACATCTGTTACTATTTCTGCAGTGGAAAAGCTGGGAAGGAAAAGTAAATCAATGATTTCTTTTTCTGTCATAATGGCAGCCTGGTCTTCGGATATAGTCCCTCTTTCAATGGCTTTGTTCCTTACGGACTCCACGTCAATACCATTACCATCATCACGCACTTCTATTACTACATTATTACCATCCTGATACGCATCCAAATAGATTGAGCCAACAGCCGGTTTTCCTCTCTGGGCGCGGATTCCGGCGGATTCCAGACCATGGTCGGCAGAATTACGCAGCAAATGCATCAAAGGATCACCGATTTCATCCACAACAGTACGGTCAAGTTCTGTCTCTTCACCGGTCATGTATAATTCCATTTTCTTATTCAGACTCTTGGACAAATCACGTATCATACGCGGGAATTTGCTTACCACACTTTCAATCGGCACCATTCGGACTTTCATTACCGACTCATGAAGATTGGTAGTTACACTCTCCAGATACTCTATCTGCTCATTAAAGCCACTGCTGTCGTTCTGTTCCCGGCTGGTAGTTACTGATACCAATGAGTTCTTGGCGATGATCAGTTCACTTACCAGATTCATGAGAACATCCAGCTTTTCTATATCCACACGTACGGTTCTGTTTACCACCGGCTTACCTGGTATCTGTTTCTTATCAGACTGTCTGGCAGTCTCAGCCGGCTTTGCTTCAGCCATTGCAGAGACAGTACTGCTGCTTACAGCCTTGGCTTTTGCTTCCGGAACTAATGTATCGGCTTCATGCTCTTCTTTCTCATGGCCATTGTCGCATTCACCATAGTCTGCAATATCTTCCAATTTCAATTCTGCTGCCTTAACTTCCCTGATTTCAGAAACATAGGAAGCTTCCGCAATTACTTCATCCAAAGATGCTTCAGATACAATGATCAGAGAAAACCGGAACTCAAATTTTTCATCTTCAATATCCTGAATACTGGGACTTGAGACAATAACCTCACCCTTTTCTTCAATTGCTTTAAATACAAGAAAAGCTCTTGCCGCTTTTAATAAACAGGATTCTTCAATGAATATATCCACACCGTATACATTCCGTCCCATTTTATATGCTTCCCGAAGGACCTTGTTCTCGGTATCATTTAGTTTAACAGACCTGAATCCTTCTTCACCGGCACCATGATCAGACGGGGCAGCCGAAGCAATGTCATCTCCGTCAGATGAAGATACCTTGTTTTTCTCATCCAGAATGTCATTTAATTTTCTGATCAGCGGCTCATTGTCATTGGTTCCTTCATCTGCCTGCGTCATAATATTATTCGTATATTCCTCCAAAGCATCCAGGCACTGAAACAGCACATCGATCATTTCCGGTTTCACTTTAATATTGCCGGTACGGACTTCAGAAAAAACATTTTCCATGTCGTGGGTAAGAGCCTGCATCCTTTTGTAGCCCATGGTACCTGCCATTCCCTTCAAAGAATGGGCAGCACGGAATATCTCGTTTATCGTGTCCATATTCTCGGCATCAGCTTCCAACTCCAAAATTTGCGTATTTAGGTTCTGCAGATGTTCTTTTGTCTCATCCAGAAAAATCTCCAGGTATTGGTTAACGTCCATTTCACATTACCCCCACTTTCAGTATAATTTCCTGTGCAATCTGCTCCAGTGCCACCTCCTGGTCAGCCAATCCGCTTGCCACAATGCTTTTAGGCATTCCGTATACGGTACTGCTTGCCTGGTTCTGGGCAATTACATGCACTTTTTTCATTGGCTTCAGATTCTTGATTCCAGCTGTTCCATCAGCACCCATACCCGTCATTACCACACAGACAATCTCATCATACTTACTCTTTATCAGAGATTCATACATATAGTTCGCACAGGGTCTTACCCCTTCTCTCAGAGGTTCCTCTGAATAATGAATCGTACTCTTCCCTGCAGGAGATGTCCTGATGTTCAGATGCATACCTCCCTTGGCCAGATATGCCACACCCGGCTGAAGCACATCACCTTCCGCCGCTTCCTTCACCTTGCATTCACTGGCGTTGTTCAGTCTCTCCGCCATGGATAAGGTAAAACCTGCCGGCATATGCTGTACGATTACAATCGGTGCGTTCAACTCGCCCGGCAGCTTCGGGATCACTTCCATCAGTGCCTTTGGTCCTCCGGTCGAGCTGGCAATGGCAACAATCTTGTTCCCACTCAGATGCTTCGCATTTTTGCGGATGATCTCAACCATTTTGTGGGTAGTTTCCCTGGACTTAACAATCCTCTCCTGTGTTACAAATACAGGCAGTTTACTGTCAACCACAACACTTAATGTCTGAAGCACTTTCTCTTTGAAGGAATCCAGTCTGCACTCAGATACACTGTCAGGCTTATGAACAAAGTCCAGTGCGCCAAGCTCCAGGGCATCAAGAGTTGTCTTGGCATTTTCTCTGGTATCTGTGCTTGCCATCATAACCCTGGCGGATATCTTGTTCCGCCTCAGCTCTTCCAATAACTCCAGGCCATTCATCCGGGGCATGTTTACATCCAACACAACAGCGTCGTATGTGTTCTTACGAAGCAGCTCTAACGCCTCCACTCCATTGCGTGCTTTGTCAGCTACATGAAATCTTTCATCGTAATTAATTATATCACAAATCACTCTTCGCATAAGTGCAGAGTCATCAACTACCAAAATATTTTTACTCATTTTTAACTTTGCTCCTCTTTTATACTTCGTTCCTTTTGTCTGATCTTTCTCTCCTCTTCAAAAATATATTTGATAATTTCTTCTCTTGTATCGCTGTCAATATTAATATATTTTACCCGGTGTTCGTAAGTTCCCGGACGATTATCCATCTCTGACGCGCTGAGAATCTTTCCGATCAACTCATAATTCTTACGCTCACCTTTCATAATCAGATCATAATTAATATAAATCTTACTTTCAGCCGGATACGCCTCTTCCGATACAAAACGTATGCCTCCTCCGCTGATATCCACAATCACACTGCTTTTTAACGGCAAATCCTTTTTCAGCTTTTCCTGATCATCTGCGTTAAAGGAACGCAGTTCTGCCTCACTTATTATTCTGGACTGCATCTCCATGGCACAGCCAAAGCGGTAATATTCCCGCCGCTGATATTTTCTCAGATTACTGGTTAGCTTCAAGCGCAGCAGAAAGAGATTATTTGTTTTATAGCGCTCTTCCACTATGGTAAAACACTGAAATAATCCGGTGTCAGTAAATATGACAAAATTATATTCTTCTCCCACCGATAACAGAAGAAGCCTTGTCTTCTCAAGGGGCATGTTAATCTCCACCTGATTATCCGATATGATTTCATTAATCTTACTGTAATAAATTTTTTTATCATCTTCCTTATATTCATTTATCTGATCCATGGTCTGCAGTTCGACCCGGTCACCTGGTTTTATAAATTTTGAAAGCATTTCATCATCACCCTATCCCATTTTCTTTCCAGTTATAATATGCGAAAAAAAAGCCGCCATCCCTCTTTTGGGCAATTTCTCCGTTTCTTCTTTATTCATCAGTCTGACTGCCATCCGTTCAAATGCAATGCTGGATCTCGCTCCCGGGTTCTCAATAGATACCGGTGTCTGCTGCATAACAGATCTTGCCAGCTGCTCATCCTGGGGAATACCTCCCAAATAAGTCATTTCCATTTTCAAATATCTTGTAACCACCGCATTGAGTTTCTGAAATAATTGATTACCTTCATCCTCTTTGCCGATACGATTTGCTATCATTTTAACCTGGGTAAGATCCTGCTGATAGCGGGGGTGCCTGAACAATGCCTTCAACAGTGAATAAGAATCTGTAATGGAAGTAGGCTCCGGTGTGGTAACAAGCAGAATCTCATCACTTGCCACAAGAAATTCAATCACGGCATCAGATATCCCTGCCCCGGTGTCTACAATTATTATATCGGCAATTGCATCCAATTCCCTCAGATTCTGAATAATATATGTTAAATAATCCCGGCTTAAATTCGCCATACCCACAATACCTGAACCTCCGGATATAAATCCCACTCCCAGCGGTCCCCATGTAATAATTTCCTGTATCCCCTTACCCTGATAAATCAAGTCATACAAATTATGCCTGGGTATGGTTCCAAACATAATTTCAATATTTGCAAGCCCAAAATCAGCATCCAATATAATAACCCTCTGTCCCATCTTCCGAAACTGTATCGCCAGATTAATTGTCGTGTTTGATTTTCCGACCCCTCCTTTGCCGCTTGTCACCGTAATGACACGGGCCAGTGGTCTGACTTGCTTATTTGCTTTAATAATTCGCAATCGCTCTGCTTGATCCATACTTCCCTCCTTAGAACTCCCCTATGATTTTTTTCCTCCCAATAATTGCTTTACTGTTTTCTGCGGATTGAAGAACTCAATATCATCCGGTACATTCTGCCCACAAGTAACATAAGCAATCGATGCATCTGCATACATTTTCAAATTCAACAGATTCCCCACCGATGTGGTTTCATCAAGTTTGGTAAAGATCAACTGGAAATCTGTCAACTCTTTATAACAATCGGTAATCTGCAGCAAATCACGATATTTCGTGGTTGCACTCAATACCAGAAAAACCTGTTTTTCAGCCAGTTCATTAACAGCGTGTATCAATGACTTCATTCTTCCGATCTGTTCCTTATTCTGATGGGAATGTCCTGATGTATCCACAAATACATAATCGTATTCCTTAAAGTCCCGGATCGCATTTTGCAGCTCTTCTTCCGTATAAATTACCCTGAATGGAACCTCAAGAATATTCGCATATGTCCTGAGCTGCTCAGCCGCAGCAATCCGAAAGGTGTCTGCTGTCAGCAGAGCAACTTTTTTCTTTTCGCTCATACTGAAATTACTTGCCACCTTGGCGATGGTTGTTGTCTTGCCCACTCCGGTGGGTCCGATGAATAATACCACCCTGGGACCTGATTGGGCTGGTGTAATGCTTGCTGACTTGCCGAACTTAAGAATCATCTTCTGATAGGTATTGGCCAGGGTATAATCAAAAGACATATTGGGCTTATTCAGCTTCTCAATCTCCTCCAGAATCTGATTGGCATATTTCTCATCCACCTCATTATCCAGCATGGTATTGTATAACAGCTTCATGAACTTTACCAGTTCTTCATTCTTCTCTTCATCGGCTTCTTTCGTCTGGTTCTTAACGCTCTTATCCCCTCCGGTCAGATTATTCTCCTGGTCGGCGGGCAGTTCAGCGGCCGGTACATTTTTTTCATTTTCTGCTTTCTGCATCTGATTAACCAGCAAGCTTTGCAGGCTGTCCAGTTTTTCCTCTATATTTCTAGAGCTGTCCCTGGCACCGGCTGTATAATCAGGAGCAATGTAGTCTTGCTTTTTCACAATCCCAGGCTCCTTTGATACGTTCTGAAGGATATCGTTCTTCTCCTCCTCCAGTGCCACAGTTGCTTCTACAAGCCGGGATCGCAGAGACGCAAAAATGCCCTTTCTCTTTACTTCCTTAACATTCATTACCACAACATTACTGCCCAATTCCTTTTTGGCAGCTTCTATTGCCTCTGCTTCAGTTTTTCCAATAAATTTCTTAATTATCATTATGCTGTCACCATTCCCACAGATTGCAATTCCACATTAGACTCAATTTCATTATAAGATACGACAATCAAATCCCGATAATAATCTTCTGTCAGACGTTTAAAATACATCCTCACGATTGGCGATGTAATAACAATTGGGTTCTTACCCAGATTCTCCAGCTTCTGCACCTCATTACCAACAGAATTTATAATGGATTTTGTCTTGGCCGGATCCAGATTAATATATGCACCTGTCTCTGTCTGTTTTACACTGCCCATAATATCCTGTTCAATCTTCGGATCCAATGTTACCACACTGGTTGTCTCATGTGACGTAAAATATTTGACAGATATTGCCCGTTTCAGACTCTGCCTTACATATTCTGTTAAAATATCGGTATCTCTGGTTGTTGGCGCATAATCCGCAAGCGTCTCCAGAATGGATAATAAATCTCTTATGGAAATTCCTTCCTTCAGCAGATTCTGCAGAACCTTTTGAATCTCACCAAGACCAAGCAGCTTTGGAACCAGTTCGTCCACAAGAGACGGATGGCTTTCTTTCAGGTTATTAACCAGATTTTGTACATCCTGTCTGCTCAGCAATTCCGCAATATGCTGTCTGATGATCTCTGTCAGATGTGTGGCAATGATAGACGGCGGATCCACAACTGTATAACCCAGACTTTCAGCTCTCTCCCGCTGTCCTTCTGTAATCCAGATAGCCGGCAGATGGAATGAGGGTTCAAATGTGGGAATACCGGTAACTTCCTCCTCCACATATCCCGGATTCATGGCCATATAATGGTCAAAAAGAATCTCCCCTTCGCTGACCTGAATCCCTTTTATCTTGATAATATACTGGTTGGGGTTCAACTGTATATTATCACGCAGACGTATAATCGGCACTACCGTTCCAAGCTCTAAGGCAATCTGTCTTCTTATCATAACAACACGGTCAAGTAAATCTCCGCCCTGATTGACATCAGCCAGCGGAATGATGCCATATCCGAATTCCAGTTCAATCGGATCAACCTGAAGCAGACTGGTTACATTTTCAGGTGACCTTATCTCCTCGGCAGCAATTTCATCGCTGCTTACCTCCTGTACGATCTGGCTTGCTTCAATCTTATTAGCCTGTAGCCGGCCTATGATAATGAATACCAAACCTAATCCAACGAACAAAATAGTCGTAAGATCTGTAACAAACCCCAGAATTACCAGTATGGCTCCAACCAGATACAGAACCTTGGGATTCCCAAACAGCTGTTTTAAGATGGATTCTCCAAAATCTGTTTCTTTACTTCCCTTCGTAACCAGAATACCTGTTGACAGGGATATGAGCAGGGATGGAATCTGGCTTACCAGTCCGTCACCAATCGTTAATATCCCATATTTATTCAGGGCATCCATCATCTCCATATTTTCACGGAGCACACCCATGGCAATACCGCCGACTATATTTATGACAGTAATAATCAGTCCGATAATCGCATCTCCCTTTACATACTTTACCGCACCGTCCATGGAACCAAAGAAACTGGACTCTTCCTGTATCTTATCCCTTCTTCTCTTGGCTTCCTTATCATCAATCGTACCGGTATTCAGATCCGCATCGATTGCCATCTGTTTACCAGGCATAGCATCCAGTGTAAAGCGTGCCTGTACTTCAGCCACACGTTCAGAACCTTTATTAATAACCATGAACTGGACCATGATCAGAATAATAAATATGATTACACCGATAATAAAATCGCCGCCGCCCACAAACTCACCGAATGTGGCAACTACATTACCGGCATTCCCATTAGAAAGAATAAGCTTGGTGGAGGATACATTCAGGGCAATTCTGAATATTGTGGTAAATAAGAGCATGGTGGGATAATAAGACATATCCAGTACATCCTTTGAAAACATAGTGCCGAATAATATAGCAAAAGCAAGTCCGATATTAAATGCCAAAAATGCATCCAATATAGAAGAAGGAATGGAAACGATCAACATAAGAAAAGCAACAACAATATAGGCTGCAACAAATATATCAGCTCTTTTTACACTCATTTTTCGTCTCCTTTCTTATAATCCGGGGTTACACTTTACCTTTTAACTGATACACAAAAGCCAGGACTTCTGCTACTGCCTGATACAGCTCCGGCGGTATGACCTGCCCTACTTCCACATTGGTATAAAGCATACGGGCTAATGGTTTATTCTCCACAATCTCCACATCATTTTCTCTGGCAATCTCTTTTATCCTGGCTGCCAGATAATTCTCACCCTTGGCAATCACAAGGGGAGCATCCACTTCCTTCGCATCATATTTAATTGCAACGGCATAATGTGTCGGATTTGTAATGACCACATCTGCCTGGGGCAGGCTCTGCATCATGCGTCTCTGGGAAGCTTCCCGCATTCGCTGACGTATCTTCCCCTTAATCTGAGGATCTCCTTCTGCCTGCTTATACTCATCCTTCACTTCCTGCTTGGTCATCTTCATATCATTTTTGAACTTGAATTTCTGGTATACAAAATCAGCAAGGGCAATAATCATATAAACAATTGAAATCCGAATGCCCAGATCAACTACGATTTCTGCAATTAACTGGATCACCTGCATAAGAGGCATATCATACACAAGATATAAATATTGAAATTTATCCTGCAGATAATTATAACAGACTAAAATGATGATTCCAATCTTCGCGAGGGATTTAACAAGTTCTACCAGTGCATTTACCGAAAATAATCTTTTAATACCTGACAAAGGACTAATTTTACTGAATTTGGGTTTTAAGGTCTTACTGGTGGGTTTCCAGCCAACCTGTATAACATCGCTTAAAAAAGCAACCAGAAAACCAATAATCAGCAAAGGGGCTATGATGAACAGAACCTGTATCAATAAATCCTGAAATAAAATATACATAGCTCTTTGCGGTAAGGTATCGTTCCAAAGCACCACCGATTCAGGAATCCGGTCATACACATCAGAGAATACCTCCGTTAACTGGATGCCCATACTTCCAACCCAGAACTTCAGGACCAGAAAGAGTGCAAGCAGTCCCAGACCATTGGCAATCTCACGGCTCTTGGCAACCTGCCCCTCCTTACGTGCATCACTCAGCTTTTTAGAGGTAGCCGGTTCTGTCTTTTCTCCTCCGGGACCATCTTTGGCGAAGAACTGAAGATTATATTGAATAATCATATCATCGCCTCCACAAAAACAACAATCATCTTTTTCATTTCTTCAAACACGAAATTGGCAGCACCGGGCAACATCCATGCTGTCAAAAATAAGGTGGAAAGACCTGCCAATATCTTAAGCTGTATTCCTACTGCAAACATATTCATCTGAGGTGAAACCTTAGCTAAAACACCCAGCACCGCATTCAAAAGCAATATAACACAGAATACCGGCAGACAGATCCGAAATCCGATAATAATATAGTCACCCAGGAACCGAATCATGGATGTAAGAAGCGCATCCACATGAAATACAGCTCCATTCACCGGAATCAAGGTAAAAGAATCCGCCAATGCTTTCAGTAAATATCGGTACATCCCCGTAACAATCATAAGCAGCATCAATATGTTCTGATACAAAGCTCCCGTAATCGTTGTATTCTGCCGTGTGGCCGGATCCATTAAGCTTACCATGGAAAGACCAATTTCCATATCCACAATTGACCCGGCAAAATTAACAATTGAGGTACATAATGTTGCACCAAATCCTATCAAAAGTCCGGTAACCGCTTCTCTCATAACAATAACTGCATATCCTGTTACTGAATTGTACGTAAGACCTGCAGCCGGTGTAAGTGATGTATATAATAATCCCGCCGTTATAGCACTGAAAGCAATTTTGAGGCGATTAGGTGTATTATTCATACTAAAAAAAGGTGCAATATAGACAAAACAGGTTACCCTCACAAGGATCAGCAGGTAATATTCAAGATCACTTATTGAAAATGAGTATGCTATTATATTATCCGCGGACATAGACACTGAAATTACTCCACAGGGAAACCGCAAATTCCACCATTGCACTCATCATCCATGACCCTAACAGTATAAGTCCCAGAAATACACAGACAATTTTGGGTACAAAGGTAAGCGTCTGTTCCTGTATGGATGTAACCGTCTGGAAAATGCTTATTACAAGACCAATCACCAGTGAGATCAATAAGACCGGCAATGATACCTTAATAATGAGAAATAATGCATCATTGGTGATTTCTGCAACTGATTCAATCGTCATTAGACTTTGCCATCCTTTCCGTTATCTAGTAGAACGTTTTTACAACATTGCCTATGATCAATCCCCATCCATCAGCCAGAACAAATAATAAAATTTTAAAAGGCATAGAAATTGTTGTCGGCGGCAGCATCATCATCCCCATACTCATCAAGGTGGAAGCCACTACCATATCAATGACAATGAATGGTATATAAATCACAAATCCTATAATAAAGGCAGTCCGCAGCTCACCAATCACAAAACTGGGAATCAGCACAGACATTGAAATTGATGCCAGAGAACCATCCCACTCCTGATTCGCTATATCCATAAACAATTCCACAT
>Ga0153941_1000252_pt1 | contig 24752 bp, 21 predicted proteins | sample TSNJ025MetaG_FD_104733 | JGI IMG/M metagenome (GOLD analysis project Ga0153941, IMG submission 104733) | Attine ant fungus gardens microbial communities from New Jersey, USA - TSNJ025 MetaG | ecosystem: Host-associated > Fungi > Mycelium > Unclassified | place: USA: New Jersey, Brendan T. Byrne...
CAACCCATTCTGCCTCCGGTACTGTGGCTAACAGATTGTCCCATGGCGTACCCATAATCCACATCCTGCCGATTATCATACCTGTTTTCCCTGCAGACAGATTCTGGTCAATCTGTTCACCGCCTGTGGTAACAAAATCTTTTGCAATATACCCATTGTCATACATGTTTTTAATGAGGGTAAGAGCTTCCATACTCTCTTCTTCCAATGCGCCTCCATAGACAGCTTTCCCATCCGCTTCAATAAATGGTATCGAACCTCCTGATGTACCCGGATTCACTCCAAACATCTGGAAGATTTCGTTTATTCCACCCTTTTCATTGAAGACATCCTTACCATTAACAGCAAGTCCATATGTATTATTAACGCCGTCTCCATCTGGGTCATCCTCTGTAAATGCTCTCGCAAGCTCATAAAACTCATCAATTGTTTCCGGTGCCTGCAGGCTAAGATTATTAAGCCAGTCCTGTCTGATCCATAAAACAGGAAGTCCGTCATATCCACTGGATACAACCGGAAGAGCGTACAGCTTTCCATCCACCATAGCACTTGCCAATGCATCCTGTCCATATTGTGTATTATAGAATTCTTTGGTCAAATCAGAGGCATATTCCTCATAATAATCCATTAAGTCCATAAATACACCCTGCTCCGCATAATCTTTATAGTATGCGTTCCCTACAGTAAGAAAATCCGGATAATCCCCTGACATTATCACCTGAGCCTGTTTTTCATACCTTTGTGACAATTCAACATTATACATAATTTGAAGGTTAATTCCATGTTCCTTATACAATTGCGTCCAGGTATTATCATCAATTGATTCGCTTCCCTGATATACAAAGGAAGAATCATAGGCATACCCTACCTTCATAGTAACTTCTTCCGGTGTCGCTGCGCCGTCTTCTGTATTATTTGTAACTTCTGTGTTACCTGCGACATTTGAAACATTTGTACTGCTGTTATTTGACGAACATGCTGTAAATTGAAAAATGATACAAGTACTAAGCAATAGTGTTGAGAACTTTTTAAATCTTCTTTTCATATAGTCTCCTTTTTGTTCAATGTTTATATATTAACGTGCTTTCACTTGGTATTTTATAACTATCTGCCAATGGTTTATATAAACATTTCTTGACTATTGGTGCATTATTTGACTTATTGCTGTGACTCACCTGCATCTGTGTCTAAGCTGGTCAGAAAATGAATAACACGGGTATTAAAATCCCTGGCTTCTTCATAGACCGCATGTCCAAGGCCTTTATATATATACAATTCACTGTTCCTGATTCTTCCAGCCATTTCAACATAAGAATCTGACTCTGCAATCTTGTCGCTGTCACCTCCCAGGATTAGGGTTGGACACATTAACTCATCCAATTGATGATAAGCACTATGCCGAATACAGGAATTGGCCTGTATAAGAAATCTGTTGAAATCTTTGGGCTTTCCCACTTTGCCCAGGATTGGGAAGAGAAAACGATGGGTTTTTAAATACTTCTCCGAATATGATTTTTCGGCTGTATCAATTATTAAACTCTTGTAATCTCCATGCTCTGCCATATCTATCCAGCTGCTTATGACTTTTTGCATTGTTTCATTTTGTTTTGACAGTGTAACTACTAATACAAGCTTGTTGACCAGTTTCGGGTAATCAATTGCAAGGTATTGGGCAATCATTCCTCCCTGGGATACACCCATAATATCCGCTTGGGAGATATCAAGCATCTTCATTGCTTCAGCCTGATCCGCAGCCATGTCTCTGGTGGAATATCCCTCGCTCAGCCGGTTTTTTCTGCTGAAAACATATACCTTGTAATTTACAGCAAATGCTCTGTATGCTATTGCAAAGGGAAGTGCCGTTCCCTTTACTGTAGATAAGCCATCACCCAATCCGGGTAGTATAATCAGGGTTTTGTCTCCTTTTCCAAAAGATATATAGTTCATTTCTGTATCACCGATTATGACAGTTCCATTTTTTGCATTTAACATTATAACTCCTCCATAAAGCCAATCACGGCTTTTGCCAATGTCTGAAACATCTCGGTAACATCCTCCGGACTGTCATCACTTCCCACTACGCTGGCCGCCACACTTTGGGCGATTCCATCTATAAAACTGCTTACAAACATAATAATGGAACGGATGGGAATCTGCGGACTGAAAACACCTTTCTCAACATTGCACAGGATATATTCCACTATTTTGTTTTGTGCGTATGTAAGGCTCTGCTTAAACTTCAGCCTGGGGAATACCGCAGCTCTCTTTTCAACATCGTAGGCGTAGAAAACTGTCAGTTCAAAGCATGTTTTGCCGCCAACGGATTTTAACAGTTCTTCTATATACTTTCCCATTGCAGCAATACATTCGGACAGGATTTCTTTTTCCGTCCGATCCGAGCTTAACAATGTATCAATGTTCTGCTCCAAGAAATGGAAGGTAGTGTTTTTGTTGATGTAATCCACATAGATTTCATCTAAATTTGCATAGTAATGATAAATTATCCCCTGGCTAAAACCGGCTTTTTTGATAATATCCCGCATGGTTATCAAATATAAAGGCTTTTCCTTCAATATCTCGCCGGTACATTCAAGGATGTAATTTCTTTTTTCTGTCAGGTATTCGTCCGTAACTTTTGGCATAGTAAGCCCTCCTGTTTTATTATTGACACGATGTCATTTATAAGTATAATATATTGTTCTGCGGTTGTCAATGTAATCTTGATACAGTGTCAATATAATTTTACGGTACTTTTCACAGTACCTTTTACTGTACTTTTTCGTGTTTGACAGAAAATTAGATAATGGAAACTGTGGAGGGAATATGTTATACTATTGTGGATATTTCTTTTACACTAATATGGTTTCATTATCACACTATAAAAACAAGTAAGGAGTCTGCAAATGAAAGCTATGCTGAAAAGTATGCGAATGCATAAAAATGAAATTCCTGAGAACATATTGCCTTTGTTTGAGCATATTGTTCAAACATATAAAGGAAGTGAATGCGAAGAAAAATTTTTAAAAGCGATGGAGGAACACCTTACCAGGGAACAGCGCTTCCGTCTATGTGAACAAAACGGAAGCTGCAGCGGTACCGGATATGACAAAGAGCGTAAGGCTTTCGCACTTGAACACGCTGATAAGCCACTTGCCGAAAGGCTTAAGTTATTTACAACTACATTTGGCAGAACAGCTGTTTTGAATGATGATAACACAATTACAGTCACTTTCGCTTGTAAGCATGGATATTACAAACATGCGCCAAAAGGAAAGTTCCAATTTCCGGCGTCAATCGAAACATATTTTGAAAGATGCGCTGGCGGGCGTTTATATGAATATCAAAAAGCATTGGGAATAAAACTGAAGATTAAGTCAGTTGATGTGTCTCCTCTTAGCGAAAATATCGTAAACCCTGTTGTATTTATATTTGAAATTGTGGATTAAATACTATACTTGCGTATACATATGAGCACAATGCGTTATAAAAAGTAATGAAGATGTGAAAGGGATTAATATGAAAATCGAAGTCAATGAAGTCTCCATGGTTTATCCATCCGGCAAGCATGCCCTGCAAAGCATTTCGCTTCAAATGGAATGTCCGAATCTGATCGGCATACTTGGTCCAAACGGCGCCGGCAAAACCACTTTAATGAAATTATTGATAGCAGGGCTTATACCGACAAGCGGGAAAATATTACTGGATGGCAAAGCATTATTATCTCAGGAAAAAAGGTTGAAATCACAGTTGGGATATCTGCCCCAGAGTTTCGGCTTATATGACGAGCTGACTGTATGGCAGTTTATCGATTATATGGCTGCTCTGAAAGGGATACAGGAAAAAGCTGCAATCGATAATGTACTGGAACGCGTCAGCATGGCTGATCAGCGTAAAGTCCGCCTTCGCAGCCTTTCAGGCGGGCAGCGTCAGCGTGTGGGCATTGCACAGGCTTTATTAGGTAATCCGCGCCTTCTTATTCTGGATGAACCTACCGTGGGACTTGACCCGGAGGAACGGGTCAAATTCCGGAATATTTTTTCTGAAATGGCACAAGACAAAATTGTCTTATTGTCTACCCATATCGTGGAAGATGTGCAGTCAATCTGTAACAGGGTTTTGGTGCTTCATCATGGCCGGATTCTTTTTGATGGAATCCCTGCGGACCTGATATCCCGTACAAACGGGCATGTGGGCATCTTTCTGTCTGATAATGGTGACAATGTACCAAAAAACTGTCAGGTGGTCTCAAAAGTCAACACCGCCAGAGGAATACAGTGCCGGATTGTTGCTGAGGAGTTGCCGGATTATGTTGATAAAGCCGAACCAACACTGGAGGATGCCTATCTTTTCCATATCAGGAAAGGAGACGGCGCATCATGAAGACTTTTTTCCTGTATCGTGTGGAACTCAGGCGGCTGGCTTTGTCAAAATTTACATGGATTGTCACGGTGCTCAGCTTGTGCGGACCACTGACTGGTTATTCATTTCTCCAGCAAAGCAATGCATCTGTTATGTCCGGACAATATATCGCCAATCCGGTCCTGGCCGGGACAGTGATTGGTGCAATTTTGTGGGCTGTATTGACTTTAATAGAATCAAATCGGGTATACAGAAACAAAACCGATATTTTGACAGATGCTATCGTTTCACCCATCCGCATGGCATTTGTCCGTATGACGGCACTTGCCTCCCTGTCAGCAGCAGCCTGTTTTCTGTGTGTCCTGGCTTATCTGCCGTATACGATAGTAAAGATGGACTATATTTTTAATCCTGCTCTTTACATGATGAGTTTTCTCATACTTATGCTGCCAACCTGGTGGATTTCTATACTGTTAGCAGCTGCTATCTACCAGATTGTGCAGCGCGTGGAACTGGCAGGATTGTTGTATGTAGTCTGCGTTTATTTCAGTTTCAGCCGGTTTGCAAACAGTGATTTTTTCTCCCGTTGGATTAATCCGATTATTATCACTTATTCCGATGGATTTTCCAGCCTGTATTATCTGCGAATCGCTCTGTATACCCGCGTGTTATGGCTGGCACTGGCAGGCGGCATATGGACTCTTTCATTAATATGCATCCGGAGGTATCAGAAAAACCTGTTGGTCTCCTTTTGGCGCAGCCTGAGAAAAGTATATTTACCTGTAACCGCTGCCGCGCTGATGGTTACAGGCATTATGATGTGGAGAGGTCAGCCCTTTGTAGATCACGGTCCTGCTGAATTTCAATATTGGGATTATTATAACACGATAAACGATTCCAAAATTTCTGCAGTAACATACCGCCTGACTGCAAAACCGGAATCAGGACAGCTGCATAGTATAGCCGAGTACACAAGCACCAGCGGCGGATCTGGGATAAAAAGCATATGGCTCAATCCTGGTTATAAAATACTTCGCATCATGTGTGATAACCAGCCTGTCAGTTTTACAGCAACCTCCGAATTTCAGGGGGATTCCCAGCGGACGGATTTCAATCTGACGCAGAGTGGATGGAAAACCCTGACAATTGAATATGAGGGGTATCCTACAATGCTTCGCTGCTTTGCACCCTATACCTGGGGCAATGAGGTTACCTCTGATTATGTATCACTGAATAACTTCAGTTCGATGCCTTCACTCACAGGATTGAATTTTCCCGGAACTTTTACATTGGAACTGACCCTTCCCGGTTATATGACACCGCTTTTAAACCACCAGTTCATTGAGGACTATACGTTAAATACTGACGGAACGAAAACATGGACAAAGAAAGAAAGCTCTTATATCATATGGCTTACAGCCTGCGATTATAATGTAGAATCATTCAATGCAGCCGGAATGAATGTAAATTTTGTTTATAGTAAAAAATACGAAACGATTATGACAGAATACAACATGCAGGAGGCCCTGGCCGAGGTGCTTTCCTATTGCACGGAGCATCTGGGGCGGTTGAGCTGGGCCGGCGGCAGCAGCCTTATGATGGTACAGCGCAGTGCAATTTCGGATGGCGGTAATGCAGGCGAAGGTTGGGTGGAATGGGGTGAGAGTACCTTCACCGCAGGCAATCTGAGTGACCCGCTCAAGGGAGCAAATGCCGCCGAGGTATTTGTCCATGAGATGGTTCATATATGGTGGGGCGGTCTGGGCGTTAATTGCGGGAGTGAATGGGATGTATCCAACAACGATCCCTGGTCAGACGAAGGACTGACAGTCTACACTACCTATAGGCTGATGAAAGATAAATACGGCGAGGAATACGCGAAACAATACTATATAGATGTCTGGCAGGCCGCCGTGGACATACAGGAACGGGGATTCTATTATCGCAACCCTGAATATCTGGACAGACTCCCTGAACAGTATCGCGCTGATTTGAGCACAATGAACAGAGGTACCAATCTCTATAGCAGGATGCCGCTGATGATTCTCAAAGCAGAACAACTGGTAGGCGGTGAGGAAAAAATGGATGAGATTTTACGCTCTGTACAGAGCAGGTTTGCAAATAACGGTTTCGACAAGCCATTTACTTATCAGGATTTTTTAGATGCTTGTGGTCTACAGGAGGAGGATTTGATTCTTGATTAAAATATTAAAGTACGAAATTAGAAGGCTTCTTTTTAATAAGTTTTTCCTGGGACTGCTTGTTATCAACGGCATTTTTGCCTGGTATACCCTCTCCAGTGATACAGTGGCCGGGATTGCTTATACTGCTCCTTTTTCGCCCTGGAGCTTCGGTGCGTACCTGTCATCAGTTATGCCCCTGATTATGATAACCGTTTTATTTTTATTAACCTACTTTCATTCGAAAAAGGAGAAGCAGGTTGAGGTATTGACCTCCGCAACACCTATAGATGCTGTTCGGTATATGTTGATTCGTAATACTGCTGTTACACTGGGCTTTTTGTTTCTATGCCTGTTTGTAGTTGGTTTGTGCCTTTATTTTTACGTTGTTTATTTCAATTACCGGAATTTTGCTGTGTTTATCATCCCTGCTCTTGTAACCATACTTCCCTGCTATGTCTTTATGATGGGAGCAGGACATTGTATTGGACGTATTCATTCGGGATTATTATACTTCCTTATGATCATTTCTTTTGCGGTTAGTGTTGTGAAGGTACCTGACGCATTCGATTTATTCGGCGGAAGCTATTACTCAAATTTTCCTTTGACTCTGCCGGCTGGTGCAGATGGAGAACCGGCTTTTGTATTGAGTGCGGCATTCCTGACTGCAAGGGGGCTCTATCTGGTTATTGGAATCGTTCTGTTTGTAATAAGCGTTCGTCCGGTAAGGAAAAAATGAAAAAATGGCATTTCTAATTATTTTGACAGCCACTGCAGTAACATATATAATGTATTACAGAAAAGATATCAAAGCCTGATTTTGATATATGCCAATGTGCGCCTTTGATATTTATAATAAATATTCATCCTGACAGGAGGCTCCTTCATGCGCGATGTACACGTTCATTTTCTTCACGGATACTGCGGCGGATATACGCAGGAATTTTTTGAGGGATTCATCACAGCCGCACAGCGTGTGGGGCTTGATGAAATCTATCTGCTTGAACATACTCATCATTTCAGAGAGTTTGAAAGCATATACGCTCCGATCATTGCATATAACGATTATCAACACGACTGGATCAAGCGAAATATGGACGGTTCTATCGAGGATTACCTCACGTTCATTGATAAAGTCAAAGAAAATACATATCCCATCAAAGTTAAATTCGGACTGGAGGTCTGCTACATCCCCGAAACCGCGGACAAACTGGCGGATATATTGGCAGAATATGATTTTGACTTTTTAACCGGCTCTGTTCATTGGATTGACGGCTGGGGTTTTGACCATCCGAAGCAAAAAGAAATCTGGCGCAGTATGGATGTCAATAAGGTATACCGCCGCTACTACGATATTATGTGCGATTTATGCGAAAGCGGCCTTTTCACAGGGCTTGCCCATCCGGATAGTATCAAGTGCTTCGGATGTACGCCTGCTTATGACTTGACCGATTCCTATCACAAACTTGCCCTGCTCCTTTGCAAGTATGGTATGTATGCAGAAAACAGCGGCGGACTCCGGCTTAATTATGATCCAAAACTGGAGCTTGGAATGAACAGACAACTTCTTGATGTCTTCAGGCAAAATGGCGTGACGATATATACAGCGTCGGACGCCCATAAACAAATCGATACAGGAGCGAATATCCGGGAGCTGGAAAGGATGTTGAATGAAGTAACTGGATAAAAAAGCAATGTGCCTTTCCTGATGAGCATGATAAGTCGATGAATTGGAGAATCCATATGACAACATCGGAACAATTATTAACAGAAGCGCTGGGTTTATACTGCCTGGAACAACCACAAGCGGAGCTTATACGCCACAATGAGAACATGACCTATAAGATAACCGACATGGATACTAATTATGTGCTGCGGATACATAAGAGCATTGAGGGCTTTTCTGCCGATATTTATAACAGGAATTACGATCACATCGAAATGGTGCTGAATGAGCTTGCTGTTATTTCCTCTTTGAAAAACGGTACTGCGTTACCAGTGCAGACTCCTGTTCGTGGAAGAAACGGCGGTCTTGTCCAGGTCCTTACTGACAGTACTCCTGTCACTTTACTTGAATGGGTAGAGGGAATAACAGTTGAAAGCACCGGAGTGACGCCCGAAATAGCAAAAGACAGCGGTAAGATGATGGCAGAAATGCACATGCACTTATCAAAAGAGGCAGAGACAGGAAAGCAATATGTACGATATGATTATGATCAGTCTATATTACCTGGCATAGCTGAAAGAATAGAACATGCAGCATGTTTTGGAGCCATAACGCCAGAACAGGCACGGACTATTATAAAATCCCTTGATGAAACACGACAACGGTTTGATGAACTTGATCATATACAGGAAAAGCACATTGTTCATGCTGATTTGGGTAAGTCGAATATAATCATTGGTAAAGACGGACGGCTTACTCCGATAGATTTCAGCTTATGCGGGTACAGCCATTTCTACATGGACATTGCCGGCATATTTGGGTTAAATCACAACGACGAAAACAGGAAACATATAATCGAGGGATATAAAAGCGTTCGTAACCGCGAAATAATTCCACGATATGTTGAGCCCTATCTCGCATTGGGCGTTGTACTTTTTATAGCGTGCCAGTATGAAAGAGCAAGAGAATGGGAATGGTTCCCTGGTAATATGGAGCGGTGGTGCCGGGATATTTTTCAGCCACTGGTTGACAGACAGGCTTTTATACTGACCTGACTGTCTTTTGTGGAGTAAGTTCACTTATACTTTATTCCCATATTTCTCCTTCATCAATACAAGGGATTTCCTTGCATCTTTCATTAAGCCTTCCTTTATCTGGTGTTCAGAAATCTCCAAATCATGATATAAGCTCAATCGTTTCAATAAATCATTTTGAACCTCAGCATCGCCTTTCTCTGCGGCTAAGTGTAATTCATCAATAGCAGACATAATATTTTCCTCTTAATAGCTATTAGTCAACAATCCCGTGTATTATATGAAATTATACAACCAATTTCCAGACTAAACAAGTATTTAAAGTTCAGTTTAACCAGCAGATTAAAGTGGATCCATAGCATAAACTAACCGTAAATAATTGTGGCATTCTTTTGTTTACTGTGCTATACTATTTATTCGATTTATTTTAGTTTTTATCCATATTGTCGGCTGTCCATAAGTTTTGATGTGAGTTTATACTGTACATTAGGAGAACAAATTTATGATTAAGCTTCAAAACATTAACAAAACCTTTCGCGTCGCCAAGCGTCAGTCTGGGTTCGGTCATGCCGTTAAGGCGCTTTTTTTGCGGGAGTATGAATTGATCCATGCTCTGAGTGACATCAGCTTTACTATTCCGGATGGTGAAATGGTCGGTTATATCGGTCCGAATGGCGCTGGGAAAAGTACCACAATTAAAATCATGTGCGGTATTTTAACACCGGATAACGGATTGTGCGATATCGACGGATATACCCCCTGGAAAGAGCGTACTGCATATGTCAGTACCATCGGTGTTGTTTTTGGACAGCGAAGCCAGTTATGGTGGGATGTGCCTGTCATCGACAGTTTTGAACTGATACGGGATATATACAAGGTAGATGAAAAATTATATAAAGATAACTTAGACGAGCTTTCTGTACTGCTTGATTTGGGTGAACTCCTGAAAACACCGGCGCGGAGCCTGAGTCTGGGACAGCGTATGCGGTGCGAGATAGCTGCTTCCTTATTACATAACCCCAAAACGCTGTTTCTGGACGAACCAACCATTGGCCTTGACGCAGTTTCCAAAATAGCTGTGCGGCAGTTTATCAAGAAAATGAACGCAGAACACGGTACTACTGTTATTCTGACAACACACGATATGCAGGATATAGAAGCGCTGACCGAACGAATACTCCTTATAGGCAAAGGGCGTATATTGCTTGATGGCAGCCTGAGTGAACTCAGAAAGCGCTTTTCTGATCACAAGACACTTGTAGTTGAGTATAATGGTGCCGCACCTGAATTATGTGAGGGCATGACGCTTGTGGGAGCCAGGGAAGGTTGTTTGACTTTATCTCTTGAGCCTTCGCTTCTGTCAATATCCGATGCGATAGCGCATATTGCCGGGAAAACAGAATTACTTGATGTATCTGTCTCCGGTGTAACCTCCGAAGAGATGGTTGCTGCAATGTACAAGGAGTATCATATATGAGGACATATTTCGCTGTATTCCGTATGCGGTTCATCGCTGCATTTCAATATCGGATTGTCGCGTTTTCCAGTATGACAACAAGTCTTGTATGGGGATTCATGTCGATCCTGGCCTACGCAGCATTCTACCGTGTAAATCCTGACGCGTTCCCTATGACGTTTCCTCAAACGGTTTCCTACGTGTGGATTAATCAGACTTTCCTGCTATGGTTTGCGGTTGTCTTCACTGACGGCGATATTGAATCCACCCTTGAGTCCGGCTCCATCGCTTATGAACTTGCCCGTCCGGCGGATTTATATTGGCGTTGGTTCACACGAGCTTGTGCAGGGCGGGTGGCGATGAGCGTACTACGCCTGCCTGCATTAGCCGCGGCATTCCTTTTGCCGGGGATATTGAAAATGACATTACCTCCTGACCTGATACGGTTATTATTGTTTGTGTTGTCTATGGTACTGGCGCTTTTTGTAACGGTATCGTTTACAATGCTCATGTATGTCACCATGTTCCACACGATTTCATTTCGGGGCATAAGGTTAACTGTTACAGCTGTAACCACTTTTTTATCCGGAGGTCTCATACCACTTCCGTTTTTTCCTGCCTCCATCAGAGGGATTGTGGAGGCTCTGCCCTTCGCCGCAATGCAGAATATACCGTTACGCATATACAATGGAAACATTACGGGCATTGATGTCATATATGGTATAGGATTTCAGGTTTTCTGGCTCGTCACGTTAATTATACTGGGAAAGCTTGCCATGGGTTATTCGCTGCGTAAAGTAGTGGCTCAAGGAGGTTGACATGAAACTTTACTTAAAATACTGTGCGATTAATATGAAAAGTCAGATGCAATATAAGTTTTCATTCTTTTTGGTTATATTCGGGCAGTTTCTTTCGGCATTTACCATGTTTTTCGGCGTGCTCTTTATGTTTTCCATCATCAATGCCGTAGATGGGTTCACATACAGCCAGGTACTGCTTTGTTATGCTTCCATGAGTATGGCATTTTCACTCGCAGAACTGGTTTCCAGCGGTTTTGCCACTTTTTCAGGCATGCTTGCCAATGGTACGTTTGACCGGATTCTCGTCAGACCCCAGAGCTCTATATTTCAGGTGATGGCATCAAGAATAGATCTGGCACGGTTAGGCATTACGGCACAGTCTGTTATCATTTTGTGCTGGGCGGTTCCAAACAGCGGTGTCAGCTGGACGTGGGACAAGATATTGACGCTCTGCCTGATGATTATCTGCGGCAGCATCATATTTTCCTGCCTTTTTCTGATTCAGGCGTCCTTTGCTTTTTTTACAACCGAAGGGCTGGAATTTATGAATGTACTGACTTACGGAGGACGCGAACATGGGCGATACCCCTTTTCGATTTATGGGAAAGGAGTGCTGCGTTTTCTCACTTTCGTGATTCCTTTGGCATTATTCCAGTATTATCCGCTGCTGTATCTGATCGGCAGAGAAAGCAGTGTATATTATATGCTCACTCCTTTATTCGGTTTGCTGTTTATGATTCCCAGCTGCGCCTTTTTCCGCTTTGGACTTGGACGGTATAGGTCAACCGGTTCATGACAGTAACAAATAGGGCAGAAAGCCTTGTTAAAACACTAAAATTCAACGAAATTCAACCGTTTTAACGAAACAGGTGTTGACTTTACTTTACATATTGATATAATGGATTATATATATGATTTACTAAATAATAAAATAAACGAGGAAAAGTAATGTTATATTTTCAATCCATCGGTGAAGCCGAAAACGTATTCAAAGCACTTAGTACACCTACGAGACTTAAAATCATGGAGATGATCTTTCAAGACAGCCATTTAAGCATGAATGACCTGGCAGAGGGTCTGAACCTGACCAACGGTGCCATATCCATGCATGTCAGTAAGCTGGAGGAAGCTGGTCTGGTAAAGATCAAAACCACCTCCGGCAAAAGAGGCACCATGAAGATTGTCCGCCCCCGGTATGACAGACTGATGATCGACCTGGCTCCGGTAAAGGAAGCCAGACGATGCTACACAGATGATATCCGCGTGGGTTATTATACAAGCTATTCCGTTGCCCCTACCTGTGGGCTGGCAACCAGCAAAGAAATCATAGGTTCCCTGGACGATACAAGGGTTTTCTCCTTTCCGGAGAGGTTTAATGCAGGGATTATCTGGTTTGCCAGCGGATATGTAGAATATAATCTGCCAAATCATCTGCAGCCCGGACAGACTTTGACGGAAATACATATTTCCTTCGAAATCTCTTCCGAATGTCCGGAGACCAATGATGATTATCCGTCGGATATTTATTTTTCCATCAACGGGATCCCCCTGGGAATGTGGATCAGCCCCGGGGATTATGGCGCCAGAAGCGGTTATGTATCTCCCCCCTGGTGGCCGGAGCTATTGAATCAGTATGGTATGATGAAGACTTTGATAATCAATAACGAAGGGTGCTTTATGGATGGTACGAATAAGATTTCCAATACCACTATACAGAAATTGAATATTAATTATAATTCTTATATTACCTTTCGGTTTGAAGTACCCAAGGATACTGCCAATGTAGGCGGCTGTACTTTGTTTGGAGAGGATTTCGGAGATCATAACCAGGCGATACGGGTTAAGGCTTATTATGACGAAGATGAATACGGTGATTAGTTACTGAGCTGTCGGGAGAAAACCTGCCGGATGTGAATTCCTTTGAAGAACCCGAGAAAATGATACCTGTGGAAGGTATTATTCATCTTAATATTTTACACCCCAGATACTTTCATTGCTGCCGATAGCAGAGAATGTCATTACCTCTGTCCCTGCCTCATCCTGCATCCTGCAGAACACACCGCTGTAATCTTTATCATTGCAGCTAAAGCGCATATAATAAGTTCCTTCTGTTACATCCCATGTCCCCTCTGCGAACCCGCTTACAGTTCCATCCTCATGCAAGGTAATCATTACAGGCTGTGCTATGTCAGCGCTGATATCCATTCCCTGATTGATGAAGTAATAATCTCCTGTCAGCTCCTCTTTTGCATACCCGGTTTCAGAAATAGTCTCTCCCTTTGTGGTATAAGGTGCCAGCACAGGCCAGCCCTCCTCATTGATGAATATCTGCTTCACGCACGGCTCATGATATTCCATATTATTTTCAAACCGGGAATGATAACAAATATAGCGCTTCTGGTCCTCATCGATAAAGGCAGACTGCCCTCCCGTTGCCATATAAGCATATTTCGCACTGGGCAGGTAATAATTGCCGGACAGTTTTAATCCAAAATAGGAATGGTTATATCCTTTGGTATGGAATTGTCCGTTCATATCCACATAATCTCCATCCACAGTCTCACTGCGGTAAACCCTGATCTGATATCCCCCGGTTCTTTGCAGCTCTCCATAGGATACATACAGATAATAATAACCCGCTTCCGCATCGTACTGAATATAAGGACCTTCAATGGATTTGTGACCGCCTCCCATAAGCAGCTTACCAAAATAAGGATCTACGCGGCCCGCCTCATCTGCTTCAGGATGAATAATCAATCCTGTATAAGGATCCACCTCCAGCAGAAAGATACCGCCTGACCAGGAACCATAAGTCATCCACAAACGGCCATCCTCATCATAAAAAGGTGCCGGATCGATACAATTGGGCCACAGACTGTTATCATAAGCGCCGTTAAGCTTCAAATAATTCGCAGCCGCATATTCTTCACTGACATAATCATATACATCCGTCTGCCCAATATCCTCAGCAGTAAAGCCGGAGTACAGCAGGGTCCCCTGCCAGGTATAAGGACCCTCCGGTGCGTCCGCCACAGCAAAACTCAGATTTGACTTAATATAAGTGGAGGATGTACAGAAGTACATAACATATTTCTGCATCTCCTCTATGTAAATCACATCCTCTGCCCACACAGAATAACTGCCGTTACCATAATCACCTGCATAAGCGAAGGTCTTGTATTCCTCTGCCCATAGATTGGTAAACAAAGGATTATCAGATTCATAACCGTTTCCAATCATCTCCCAAACCTGCATGTCCTCAGAAACAGCACCTGTCATATGAGAACCATATATATAATATTTTCCGTCAAATACTTTTATAGAAGGATCGTGTACCGATACCTTTGCTCCATTTGCCGCTGTCTCTATACCTTCATAAACTGTTTCCACTATTTCCTCTTCCTCTTCTCCGCCAGCTTCTTCTCCTGCAGCTTCTTCCCCGGCATTTTCTTCCTCAGCATATATTTCCGTACTGCTATCATTCCCATCGACAGAGCCTTCTGTTCCATCCGTGTCTCCTGCCTGTCCGCAGCCTGCAGCTCCCATACACAGACAAGCCATAAATAATATTGCCCATACCTTTTTATTCATATGCTATTCTCTTTATAATATAATGAATTGTTTTAGTGTTAATTAAAACATACTATGAAGACAGCCGATTGTCAATATAGGAAATCAAAGGTTTCCTACACCTCCCTATCAAATCAGATAAACCCAACAAGATTATTGACTTTTTCTCATCCAAACACTATACTGAAAGAAATAAAATTTCTTGAGCGGAGATGGGGAATAAACTATGAAACCATTGATTTTCCAATCAGATTTCGGTCATGCGGATGGTGCGGTCAGTGCCATGTATGGTGTTGCGGAGTCGGTCTGTGCTGATCTTTCATTGTATGATCTTACGCATGAGATTGGTCAGTACAATATATGGGAAGCAAGCTACCGGCTGATTCAGACCGTCAGTTATTGGCCGCAGGGCAGCGTATTTGTAAGTGTGGTGGATCCAGGGGTAGGTTCCACGCGCCGGAGCATTGCTGTATGTACCAATCACGGACAGTACATCATCACACCGGATAATGGTACATTAACACACATCAAGAGAGTTATAGGTCTGAAGTACGCCAGAGAGATTGATGAAAGCCTCAACAGGCTGCCGGGCAGTTCCGACAGCTATACTTTCCATGGCCGGGATATTTATGCTTATACAGGAGCCCGGCTTGCAAGCGGAATCATTGACTTTGAAGGAATTGGTCCCAGTGTTGACACAAACAGTGTAACCCTGCTTCCTGTTGTGGAAGCGCGCCTGAAGGGCAGGGAGATCTTTGGTACCATCGATATTCTGGACGTGCGGTTTGGCAGCTTATGGACGAATATACCCAAGACAATGTTCGATCAGCTGGGAATTGATTTTGGTCAGCAGGTGGAAATTACCATTATGAATGAAACCCGAATCCTTTACCGCAGTTTTTTATCTTACCAGAAGAGCTTTGCCCAGGTGCATGTGGGTGAACCGCTGATCTATATCAACAGCCTGGATAATATGGCAGTGGCAATCAATCAGGGCAGCTTTGCCAAGGCATACAATATCGGTACCGGTAATTCCTGGAAAATCAGTATGAAAAAGGGACCAATTTTATTATATAACGAATCGGAATAAGGATAAGTGCTTTATCCTGCACGGCATACACCCTTGCAGGCAAAATAAAAATTTTAGGAGGGTTTTATTATGCAGACACAGAAGTTCGGAGTTAAAACAGTTGTTGCGATAGGCATAGGCTCTGCCATTTATTTCTTATTGGCACGGTTTGTGTCCATCCCCATTTTTGTAAATACCAGTCTCGCTTTCCAATATGCGGTACTGGCCTTTTTTGCAACAGTATTTGGTCCGGTTGCGGGTCTTTTGATCGCTTTGATTGGACATATTCTTACCGACCTTACATTATATGGTCTGTGGTGGAGTTGGATCATAACTTCCGGTATTGTGGGTCTGGCGACCGGATTCCTGATGAGGGGCAATAAAGTGGAAGAAGGTGAATTTGATAAAAAAGCAATTATCAAATTTGCAGTAGGCAGTCTAATCATTCACGCAGTTACGTGGACCGGCATTGCACCCACGCTGGATATACTGATCTATAAGGATCCAGCTTCAAAAGTCTATCTTCAGGGAGCTATTGCAGGGCTCACAAATGGCATTATCACAGCTGTAATCGGCTCGCTGATACTCATTGCATACAGCAAGACCAGGGTTAAGACCGGCAGTCTGAAAAAAGATTAAGCCGTGATGAATAATCCTGTCATTACATTTAAAGACTATGGGTTTCAATACCGTTCACAGACAAGTCCCACCTTGCATCATATCAATCTGGACATCCAAAGAGGGGAGAAAATTCTGATTATCGGCCCCTCCGGCAGCGGAAAAAGCACTCTGTCCAATTGTCTGAACGGACTGATTCCCTTCAACTACACAGGGGAGGTCACCGGTCAGCTGCATGTCATGGATCTGGCCGCCAAAGATGCCGGTATATTCGAGTTGTCCAAAATCGTCGGTACTGTGCTGCAGGATCCTGACGGGCAGTTTGTGGGACTGACTTCCGGTGAAGACATCGCATTTTCATTGGAGAATGACCTTGTCCCACAGGAGGAAATGCATACCAGGGTGTTACAGGCTGCCAAAACAGTGGGGATTGACCAGTTTCTGGAGGTATCCCCCTATGATCTGTCCGGCGGTCAGAAGCAGCGTGTCAGTATGGCAGGTGTCATCATTAACGATGTGGAAGTACTCCTGTTTGACGAGCCGCTGGCGAACCTGGATCCTGCCGCCGGAAGGCAGACCATCCTTCTGATTGAACAGTTAATGGCGCAAAATCCTGATGTTACTGTTATTATCATTGAGCATCGTCTGGAGGAGGTTCTCTATAGAAGGGTTGACCGGATTGTATTGATAAATGATGGACAGATTCTGGCAGATGAGCCGGCAGACACGCTCCTTAGCAGTACAAAACTTCAGGAAAACGGAATCCGCGAGCCTTTATATCTGACTGCCCTTAAATACGCAGGTATGGCGATTACGAAGGAGAAGCATCCTGCACAGATTGATACGCTGAGCCTGTCCCCTGACGAGCAGGATAAAGTCAGGCAATGGTATGAACGAAAGGTTATCCTTCCTGAACCTGTAGAAACAGAGGAACTCCTTAAGATAGAGCATTTGCAGTTTTCTTATCCTGATACATCACGGAAGGTATTAAAGGATATCAGTTTTAAGATACACTGCGGTGAAATGACTGCCATTGTGGGTACAAATGGTGCCGGAAAAAGTACGCTGGCAAAGCTGATCTGCGGATTTGAAAGCCCAACCGGCGGCAGACTCTTCTTAAAAGGGCAGGATATGGAAGATATGACAATAACTGATCGGGCTGAACATATTGGTTATGTTATGCAGAATCCTAATCAGATGATTTCCAAAACCATGATTTATGATGAGGTTGCCATGGGACTTGTCAGCCGTGGAATGGATCCTGATGAGATACAGAAACGGGTGGACAAGGTTCTTGAGATCTGCGGGCTGAAGCCATTCCGAAAATGGCCTGTCTCCGCATTAAGCTTTGGTCAGAAAAAAAGGGTAACCATTGCTTCCGTACTGGTGATGGATCCTGAGATTATTATTCTGGATGAACCCACAGCAGGTCAGGATTTCCGGCATTATAATGAGATTATGGAATTTCTGAGAACACTTAATCAGCGGGGCATTACCGTACTGATGATTACCCATGACATGCATCTGATGCTGGAATATGCGCCAAGGGCACTGGTCTTCTCTCAGGGTGAGCTGCTGGCAGACTCCACACCGGCACAGATATTGACTGATCAGGATTTGATCAAACGTGCCAGTCTGAAAGAAACCAGTCTTTTTGATCTTGCCGGTATGTGCGGAATATCAGAAAGCGCGAACTTTGTACAACACTTTATTGATTATGACAGGGAGGTAAGGAATCATGGCTGATATTGGCGGAATCGGATATATAAAACGGGATTCACCCATACACCGGCTGGATGGAGCCGCCAAGATACTGATGGTGCTCTTTCTGAGCCTTGCCTCCATGCTTACCTTTGATACCAGGTTTATCATATTCATGATTATTGCATCACTGACCATGTTTTTTTTGGGACGGGTAAGCTTAAGTGAATTGAAATATGTATTGCTTTTTATCCTTGTATTCATGCTGCTGAATAATTTAATGATTTATCTCTTTTCTCCGGAGGAAGGTGTTGTCATATATGGTACCCGTCATGAACTTTTCAGAATCAATGAACGCTATACCATAACGCAGGAACAGCTCTTCTACCAATTAAACGTTACACTGAAGTATTTCTGCATACTGCCGGTTTCCCTGATTTTCTTTTCCACAACAAATCCCAGTGACTTTGCCGCATCACTGAATAAAATCGGGGTAAGCTATAAAATCTCGTACTCTGTGGCGTTGGCTTTGCGTTATATTCCGGATGTAAAACGGAATTACCATGAGATCAGCCAGGCACAGCAGGCCAGAGGCATTGATATGTCTAAAAAAGTGAAACTGACCAGACGTATTAAAAATGCTTGTGCGATTTTGTTTCCGCTTATTTTTTCTTCCATGGACAAGATAGAGATGATTTCAAACGCCATGGAGCTTCGCAGCTTTGGCAAATACAGGAAAAGAACCTGGTATCAGGCAAATGCATTTAAGAAAGCTGATTACTTTATCATAAGTATCAGCTTTCTATGTGTGGTGATCGCCGTTATTTTGAATTTCGTTAACGGCGGCAGATTTTATAATCCCTTTATTTAGGATCTGCCGATAAATAACTTATACATCTTCTTTGTCTTTTTGCTGCCTAAAATTCTTTATAGAAATCATCCCGCATTTCAGATACCACAAGATAACATTCCTTTCCCCACAACAGATCAGCCGGTACGCGCCAGGGAAAACCGCAGTAATAATTATCTGCTGCAAATCCACCATCAATATACAATTGTGCGGCATCTCCCACATAATCAATTTCCACAAAGCCATCGCTTCCTGTCACCGCAAGCTTCTGCCAGGTCAGCTTCCGCTCTCCCCCGATATGCATTTCTCCCACATACGCGGGAAGGGGATCAGGTGCTTCTGCTTCCTCCATGATAAGGACCGGTTCCTTACAGGATCTTCCCACAGATTCCCTGACAAAAGCCGTCCCATCCCAGTAATAATATGTATAGACACCTGCCTGCACCGCATGCAGCTCATCCTCTGAAAAATACAGATCACACTCATCACCAATATAGAGCCTGCCCTCCAGCCGACGTAAGTAACATGCCTGCTCCCATGTCAATGTCACGATCTTAATGCCATCAATCGCAAGAACTTCATCCATACCTGCCCTGACAGTAAATTTCCTGCCGTCTGCCAACTGATACATCGCTTTTATTCCTGGTATCTCAGCAAAGAACCAGGTATCCTCCGCCCGGCATACAGGCTGCGCTGTTGCATATTCCAGCATACAATCCGCCATCTGATAACGAAAAGGCATAAAGAAACAGATATCACCGCATACATCAATAGCAGGGAAAATCACGTTTCCTGTATCTATCACCACGTCCTTCACATCTGCAAGCTTTGACAGTCTCTGATAATGACTGATGAAGACAAAACCGCTTTTTCCGTCTGTTCTCATACAATATCGCAGAGAGGTTACATCCTCCCGCTTTATTGATTCCCTTGCATCTACGGAACTCATCCCGGCCAATCCCTCCTGATGATCCTGTATGAACAAATGCAGCAGATTCAATAAACGATAATGCTCTCTGACTTCTCCATATTCTGAGAGCGGTGCCTGAAAATCATAGGTAAGAGCCGGATAATCGTTTGCATAACCGGTTGCTCTTGTTTCCTGCAGGGTGGAAAGTTTTCCCAACTGATTCGTTCCCCCATGATACATGTAATATCCTATCAGATTGTTCCCTGATCCCAGCTTGATCAGAGAAAGCGCATAAATATCCATACCCTTAATAATATATCTGCGGTGATGGGTGGCATGCAGCCCGCCGCCGATCTCACAAGTTGCATATGGATATCTCTCATAAGGAAGCAGCCATCCATCCTCCGATATCTGGGCGATCAGATCCGTTCCAATCGCAGAATCATTCCTCATCTGGTTAAAAAAGTAACCGTTGGAAGGAGGTAATATGCCGGTTCCCGCGTCCCATGGTGCATCACAATAACCGCCAAATACAGGTACTACCTCATCAACCGGAATCCTGGCTCCTGTGGTACTGTTCCATCCGGTTACCGTATATATGGGTGCAATCATTCCGTTTTCTACGGCCATTCCCTTTAATTTTGCCAAATGCTCCGCATCATCCGTCAATTCATTGTCAAGCTGAACGGCAATAATATTTCCCCCGTCTTTATAAAACAGCCCGTTCACTTGTTCAGCAATCTTTTCATACCAGATCTGCACCTTTTTCAAATACGCCGGATGATTGGTTCTGAGCGGATAACCTTTCTCAGACAGCCAATCCGGAAATCCGCCGTTCCTGCATTCTCCATGAGCCCATGGTCCGATCCTTAACACCACATCAAGTCCGGCCCGCCGACACTCTGACACAAATGCACGGATATCATTATCACCTGAAAAAACAAATTCTCCTTCTATTTCTTCATGATAGATCCAGAATAAATAGGTTGCTGCAATTGTAATTCCACCGGCTTTCATCTTACAAAGCTCCTGATACCAATATTTCCTTTTACAGCGCGAAAAATGAAACTCTCCCATAATTCCTATCCAGGGTTTTCCGCCGCGGGTGAAATATAGGCTTGTTACACCAATCTTCTCCCCGGATGGATTTTCACCTCCCAAATTTAAATGATTGGTTAAAATCTCCGGTTCTTTGAACTCCTTAAACTTGTACATGACCATATCCTCGCTTATTGCTTCTATGTATTTCTATCAAAAATCCTTATACACAACTGTTTTGTATAAATCCAACTATAATATAACCCACTTACTATTTGATACGCAAGATATTTTCGAAAGAATTTGGTGTTGCTGACGGTTGCAATTACTATACCACTACTTAATGGGTTTACAAGCAAAAAAAGGGGTTGAACAAGCAAAATCAAATGCCGAAAGTAAAGCAAAATATTGTAAAATAATTATATAGGAAGCAAATTGTATAATTTCAGACAGGAGGTATATAATGAAAAATTTTAAAAGTATAAAAAACAAAATACTATTTTCTTCATTAGTTCTGATCATTTCATCAATGCTTATATTAGGAACCTGTGTTGTCTTCATACTATATAAAAACTCACAACAGATATTGGAAGAGACATTAACAGAGGCTGCAAAAATAGCTGCCGAAAGAGTGGGACAGGAAATTATTGCATATCAGAATGTGGCCCGTGAGCTGGGCTGTATTTCTGAGTTGGCAGATGCAAATGTATCAGTTGCGGTAAAGAAAGAAATTCTTGATGAAAAGGTATCCACTTACAATCTTGTAGAGGGAAATGTCATCGGTGCCGACGGCATCAATCTTTTTAACGGTGTTCAATGTGGTGAAAGGGAGTATTTCAAGGCTGCCATGAATGGTGAAATCTATATATCAAGACCTGATATCAGCCAGGTAACCGGTAAACTGACCATGTTCATATCCGCTCCTCTTTGGAAGGACGGAAAGACAAATTCCACTGTGGTGGGGATTATCATGCTGATTCCCCAGGAGGATTTTCTGGACAATATCGTTCAGTCGATTAAGGTCAGCGACAATGGCGGCGCATATATACTGGATGCCGAAGGAACTGCTGTTGCCCATACCACGGCAGGTTTGGTGGCGAACGCCAATAATTCCATAGCACTCTCCCAAAATGATTCTTCACTGAAAGCTATAGCCGTATTAGAACGTAAGATGATTGCCGGAGAACTGGGTTTTGGCAGATATACCTATAATGGCGTTAATAAATTCCTGGCCTATGCACCCATACAAAACATCAATTCCTGGAGTCTGGGGATCAATGCACCTGTATCAGACTTTTTGGGCAGTACAATTCTTGGAATTGTCATAACCATCGTAATCATTTTTGTTGCTATACTTGCAGCACTGATTATACTCCGTAATATAGCTGACAAAATCAGCCGTCCCATAAAATTATGTTCTGACCGGTTGGATTTACTATCCAAAGGAGACCTGCATACTCCTACTGTAGAAATTAATTCCGCAGATGAAACGGGTGTTTTAGCGGCAGCGACCAAAGGAATTGTCAGTATCACCAGTAAAATTATCAAGGATGTCGCTTACCTATTGGAAGAGATGTCAAATGGTAATTTTGATATACATTCCACAGAGCTCGATTCCTATATCGGCGATTACCAAACTATACTTACTTCCATGCGATTATTAAAAAGTTCACTGAGCTCTACCTTACGCGGTATCGAAGAATCCGCATCACAGGTTTCAGCAGGTGCGGAACAAATGGCAGTTGCGGCACAGGCTCTCGCCGAAGGAGCTTCCGATCAGGCCGGCTCCGTAGAAGAATTACTGGCTACCGTCAACGAAATCACAGACCAGGCTAAAGTCAGTGCAGTTGAAGCATTAAGCACCCACAAGGAAGCCCAGCTTATCGGCGAACAGGCTAAGGAAGGATCAACGCAAGTCGAAGGCATGACTACTGCCATGCAAAGGATTAGTGAAGCATCCAATGAAATCGCAAAAGTTATTACCAGTATTCAGGATATCGCTTCCCAGACCAATCTGCTTTCCCTGAATGCTGCAATAGAAGCTGCCAGAGCCGGCGAATCCGGGAAAGGGTTTGCTGTTGTAGCGGACGAAATCCGAAAGCTTTCCATACAAAGCGCCGAAGCCGTAGAAGATACCCGGGAACTTATCAATACCGCATTGAATGAGGTTTCCAATGGCTCCGCACTGGTGGACAATACTTCTGCTTCCCTGAATATGATTATTGTAGACATTGAGAATGTTGTGTCCTCTATTGAGTCCGTATCTTCTGCCTTTGAGATGCAGGCCGAATCCATTGCACAGATCAATATAGGTGTAGAGCAGATTTCCAATGTAGTGCAGAATAACTCCGCTACTGCCCAGGAAAGTTCAGCCACAAGTGAAGAATTATCCGCACAGGCAACTACCCTTAACCAAATGGTGGATGAATTTAAATTGGCAAGCGATTAAAGCTGCTTTGTTATCCCATAATGGAGCAGATCCACTTTCCTCCTGCTTCGGATCTGCTCCCTCCTCTATAATCTCTACATACGGTTCATTGCTCGCGGGAATAGATAGTATCACTATCAACCTCAGAATTCTTCACATATTGCTTTGCAGTGCTTTTTATAGCAGGCAATTCCATATATATAGATTTTATTCATTCCATCTGATTGCAGTTTTGCCGCATATTGTTTATTTTTTATTTGATTCAAAGCATCTTTACAACCGGTATCCAGTAAATCATTCTCTGCGTATTTTATTTCTATGGCAAGACCGATGCTCTTCCCGGGAATTTCAACCAGAATGTCACAATAGCCTATTCCAGACTCTTCATTTGACCGCACAACCCAATCATCGTTGCCAATAAGCATTCCATGCAAAACTCCATGATAAAAATTCTCCTTCAATTCTTTTCGGACCGCTGTATCCCGGATACTGATTGTACTCAAAAGATAAGAATTAAACTGTTGCTGTACGCTGTCAGCATCTCCTCTTTCCAGTGCGTCACAAAAAGCCATTAACTTTGCCGGCTTCTCTCGTACGGTCTCTTCAAACCACTTTAAAATCTGGGTGGAAAAAATCTCCTGAACCTCTCGGTTCGGAATAACCAGCTTTAGCGCACCACTCTTTGTTTTTCCTCTCTGCGTCAAATAACCTGTGGAAAAGAGAACACTCCACATATTGTCAATTGATTTATCCAGCTCATTATAGGTAAGTTCCTGACTGATCTTTTTAGCAACACCATCTCCGGAAATCAGCTGTTCTATCTCATGCTGCGTACTTTTATTCGCCTTCTTAATAAAGCTTCGCACAATACTGTTTCCACTGGTATTAGCCCAATATGTTTCAGGATCATGTGTTGGGTCATCCTGCAATGCCCCAATATAATTCAAAACATCCCAGGGGCAGTAAATATCTGTGCTGCCAAACCGATATCCATCATACCACTCTTTTATTATTTTAACATGGTCAGTGAAACCGGTATCTTCAAGCAACTGATAAACTTCCTGTTCTGTAAA
>Ga0153941_1000253_pt1 | contig 24725 bp, 23 predicted proteins | sample TSNJ025MetaG_FD_104733 | JGI IMG/M metagenome (GOLD analysis project Ga0153941, IMG submission 104733) | Attine ant fungus gardens microbial communities from New Jersey, USA - TSNJ025 MetaG | ecosystem: Host-associated > Fungi > Mycelium > Unclassified | place: USA: New Jersey, Brendan T. Byrne...
ATCAAATTGTTGTGGTGGCTGACGGCGAGATAAAGGCAATTGGGAAACATGAAGAATTGCTTGAAGCTTCTCCGCTATATCGTAATATGTGGCAGGCTCATATTGGCGTAAAGGATGGTGAATAAATATGCTCAATGTATTTAAGAAAATTTGGTATTTTTCAGGCAACAGACAAAATGAAATCAAAAACTCTATTTTATTAGGACTTATTAACGCTATATTCAATGCGCTTATGCTTATGGCTCTTTTTGTCATAATCGGCGCGTTAATAGAGGAAAACACGAGTACGCAAACGTCATGGGCGGCGCTCTGGATTATGCTTGCCAGTATTATCGGAAGGATTGTTACTCGGTATTTTTCGCAGCTCCAGCGTACGAAAGCGGGTTACTTCATGGTCGCTGATAAACGTGTATATTTTGGTAATAAACTGAAAGTGATACCAATGGGATATTTTAATCAAAACAGCTTGGGAAACATTACGGCTGTGGCAACCACAATCTTGACAGATGTAGAAAACGCCGCGACGGTTGTTTTGGTCACAACGCTGGGCGGATTTATCAACGCTGTGGTGTTCGCACTCGCTATCTTTATTTTTGACTGGCGGATCGGTTGGATTGTACTTGCGGCGATGTTGATATTTTTGGCCGTCACTTCCGGGATGGAAAAACGCTCCCGCAGCGACGCGCCAAAGCGTCAGGCCGCGCAGGAAACACTGGTAGAGGCTGTGCTGGAAACCATACAGGGTATGAGCGTTGTAAAAGCCTTCAATCTTGATGAAAATGTCAATAAAAAAGTGGATAAAGCTATAGAAGAAAGCTGTGAGCGAAACAGTAAACTAGAGAAAGCCATGACGCCTTATATAGCACTACAGCAGCTTGTGCTTAAGTTGTCCAGTGTACTCATAATGCTTGCGTCAATATATTTTTTTCTGAACGGCACAATGACTCTTGTTAACTGCCTTATTATGCTAGTTGCTTCTTTTCTGGTGTTTGAGCAGCTTGAATTGGCGGGACAGGGAACGGCAAATCTGCGCCTTACAGAAACCTCTATTGACCGTGCAAATGAAATTGACAATGTCCCTATAATGGACGAAGGCGGCACAGCCATTGCGATAAAATCTTTTGATATTGAGTTTAACAATGTAAGATTTTCGTATGAGAATCGCCCGGTATTGCAGGAAGTAAGTTTTAAAATACAGGAAAAAACGACGACGGCAATCGTTGGCCCGTCCGGGGGCGGTAAAACAACACTCTGCAACCTGATTGCCCGGTTTTGGGACGTTGATTCCGGCAGCGTAAAGATTGGCGGGTGTGATGTGCGGGACTACACGTTGGATTCTCTACTTTCTAATATCAGCATGGTGTTTCAAAATGTATACCTGTTTAACGATACTATTGCCAATAATATTAAATTCGGAAAACCCGATGCCACAATAGAGGAAATTATTCAAGCAGCTAAAAAAGCCTGTTGCCATAACTTCATAATGGAACTGCCGGACGGTTACAATACGGTTATAGGCGAAGGCGGCGCAACCATTTCAGGAGGCGAAAAGCAAAGGATTTCCATTGCCCGTGCCATGCTTAAAGACGCACCCATTGTCATTCTGGATGAGGCTACCGCAAATATTGACCCTGAAAATGAAGATCAGTTGCAGAGGGCCATCGAATCCCTTACAAGGGAAAAAACTATTATTATGATTGCCCACCGTCTGAAAACGGTGAAAAACGCTGATCAGATTCTTGTGCTGGATAATGGGAGAATCGTTCAACAGGGGACACATGATGACCTAATGAAAGAAAAAGGCATTTATGCCAGCTTTATTGGCGTCCGTAAAAAAGCCATAGGATGGAAGCTGAAAAGCGCGGAATAAGTTCCCATAAAGGTGGACTTAGCTTCAGGTAGGTTTTTTACCCCATCTGAAGCTAAGTCCACCTTATCCGAATGTCTAGCCGCTCTTAACTCCCGCTTGCATAAGAGGGAGTTAAGAGCGGTTTAGTCATCGAATAAAAGTGGGATAACTTGCATAATAATAGTGGCTACTTAAAAACCGTGTCAGCTTTGTGCTTGATACGGTTTTTATAGATATTGCGCCGAATATGAGATAGCTCATTAATTTACAATAGAAAATCTGTTGACAGAAATTTGGATTTGCCGCCTTTGACGATATTGGTTATTAATTGCTTATTTGCAGCTGTCATTTTTGCGGCCACCATCGTCCGAATCGAGAATGATCGTAACGCATCTGTTACTGATAATGTGCCTTCTGCTGAATCTTTTCGACCTGTAAAGGGAAATTGGTCTGGTCCTCGCTGGCATTGACTGTTGATATTCACGCGGCAAACTTGGTTAACGAGGGGATCGATGAGACTGGCCATCAGATCGGTGTCTGTCCCAAAAATACTTACTTGTTGGCCATAATTGGACTTAATGATATATTGGATCGGTTGACTGATATTATCATAACCGACAATCGGTACGATTGGCCCGAACTGTTCTTCGGTGTACACCCTCATTTTTTCGTTGACCGGATATAATACGGCAGGCTTAACCATCGATCCATAACTTGCTCCACCGTCTGGATTGATTATTGCTGCGCCGTGGTTAACGGCATCGACAATAAGTTCTTGTAAATAGTTGATTTTATTGGGCTCAGGCAGTGGCGTAATTTTGACACCAGGCTCCCACGGCATACCGAACTTGAGGTTGCTGACTTTGTCGGAAAAACGCTTAATAAATTCATCAATAATCTGGTTATGGACAAACAGAATTTTTAGCGCCGTACAACGTTGGCCATTATAGGACAATGAACCGGCTAGCGTTTCATCGACAGCCTCGTCAATTGCGGCATCTGCTAGCACGATGCCGGTATTTTTTGCCTCTAGTCCCAAAATACTGCGCAAACGGTGCGGTTTGGGGTGTTGCTGTTTCAGGGTATCAGCCACAGTGCTTGAGCCGATAAATGCTAGGGTGTTGATCTTGCCTGAGCTCATGATGGGGCCAATCACTTTTTGCCCCGAACCGTATACCGTATTGACAACACCGGCAGGAAAGGAGTCCCTAAAGGCTTCGAGCAATGGTGAATGCAGCAAGACTCCTAGCTTGGGTGGTTTGAAAACTACGGTATTGCCCATAATGATTGCCGGGATAAGAGTAGTAAACGTCTCGTTCAGAGGGTAATTATAGGGTCCCATACATAAAACTACGCCTAACGGCGCTCGCCTGATCTGAGCCAAAATTCCCTGCTCGATCGTAAATCGGGAAGATTCCCGATCCAGAACTTTAAGTGCCTCAATCGTATCGCGGATATATTCTACTGTCCGGTCAAATTCTTTTTCTGAGTCCGGCAATGTTTTACCGATCTCCCACATAAGAAGATTAACAATTTGTTCCCGCTTAGCAATCATCCTCTGGGTAAAAATCTCCATATGGCGTATTCTTTTTTCTACAGGCATCGTGGGCCATAACCCGCACCCATTGTCGTAGGCTCGTTCAGCGGCGTCCAAGGCCTCTAGGGCTTGCTGCTCACTCAGGATAGGATAGCAGCCAAGAATCACCGGCTCAGGCATTCCAGCTTTCACTACTTGGAGGGGTGAAACTACTTGCTGATACGGGCCTTCCCACCGCCTGATCTCTCCATTAACTAAGTACTCTTGTTGCTGTATCGGCTGCTTAATCCGGTACGGCTCAGGGACGTCAGCTTCACAAGGATAGAATTTGTTAATCTGTTCGTTTTGCCCCAAGATTTCACACTCCTTAATCGTTTTATTTATGTAATACATTTCGCAAAATTAAGGTGTGGGGCTAAAATCAGCCCGCACAGCTTGCAGCAAAGTATTGCCGCCTCCTGTCGGAGTGGCGGTAGACTGTCCGGCAGTTGGCCCCACTGTAATAGTACCCTGCCAGAATGCTGTTTTCTCCCACTCAATATTTGCTTCTACCTTGTAAATATAAGAACCGGCAGGCACAACATCACCGCCTTGATTGCGGCAGTCCCAGGTAACCGAAATGGGACCTGACTGCGGAGTTGCCGAACTGACGGCGTCGAGCACGTCGCGGTTGACTGTGGCCGGTTGAAATGAGCTTTGCCAGTTAGGCACGGCGGCGGCTCTTTTTTGATAGCCGCCGCTAGCTGTAAACTTTGTTACCAGCAGTGTACGTACATGATTACCCTGCGCGTCTTCTAGCCAGATAGCCAGTTGGTCGCTTGCTCTTTTTCGCATGCGTTGGTAATCAAAGCTTATCGTAACTTTGCCTGGGGTTTTACCTGCGTAGGCAGATTCCTTAGTCCCAGCTTGCGACAATTGTTCTTGCGGTGCTTCGCTCTGCACCTGTTGTTTTGTATTAGCGCAAGCGGTTAGTGCTATTGAGATGATAAACAGAACAGATAGTGTTTTAATAAACTTCATCATTATTCCTCCGTATTCCGATTTGAGATAGGGTAAAAGGTTAATGTCCATGCCTAAAATTATACCATTTTTTAACAGGTAATAATAGACACGAAATAAAGGCATGATGATTATGTAATTGCTATGGAGATATTGTAGTTAATCTTGATCAATCTACTAGCTCTTGCCGCTGTACTGTCGACATGACATTGTTGGCAACCGTGATCCCATGCAAACGAGTTGCCAAGTATAGCGTGATTTGATAGTATTAAGGGAAATGGTAGTGACCGAAGCGTCATGAAGCTAAAAATTTGGCTTCTAAATTTTAACAGCATTATTGCCGACTTTAACAGTATTATTGGCTGTAAAGGAGAATAAAAATTGAGAATTCTTATAGTCGAAGATGAACAAACGTTACGGGAAGCAATCATCGATATCCTAAGCGAGGAAAAATACCTCGTAAACGGTGTTGGGACGGGCGATGAAGGTTTATACTTAGCCGAACAGGGCATCCATGACTTGCTGATTTTAGATATTATGTTGCCTGAACTGAGTGGACTCGAAATATTAAGACAGTTAAGAAATAAAGGAGATTCTACACCTATTCTCCTCTTAACTGCTAGGGATAGTGTTGACGACAAGGTAACAGGACTCAATAACGGGGCTGATGACTATCTTGTCAAGCCGTTTGCCGTGCCTGAGCTGCTGGCGCGGGTCAAGGCGTTGTTACGCCGCCGTGGCAATGTTGGTCAGGAGGGGGATATTTCCTATCGCGACATTGTTATCAATGCCAAGCTTAAGCAAGCCACAATCGGCGAAATGTCTTTAGATTTGACGCTTAAAGAATTTGAGCTGCTGGAGTTTTTTGTCTTAAACAGCGAACAAATTATTACGCGGGAACAAATTTTTGACCGCATTTGGGGTTTTGAATCAGAAACAACGGCAGGTATTGTTGACTTGTATGTTCATTACCTAAGAAAAAAACTGGCTCCGTTTGGCAAAGACACCTTGATCAACACGGTGCGTGGCGCAGGCTTTATGTTGAAGGAGAAATAAGTATGTTCAAAAGAACACTCTGGAATCTGAGTTTACTGAACTCAGTTGTTTTTATTCTGATTTTTTTAGTCTTCGGTGCAACATTATACTCTTATGTCCGGTTTCAGCTGTTTAATAATATTGATAACGCGATGCGGGAAAGAGTGAATTCTTTTAGAATTGCTAACAGCCGGCTTGACTTTAACCGGCGAACGATATTTTTTGATCCACGAGTTATTTTGCTGTTGCGCGATGACAGAGGCCAGGTGATCAGCCTAACTCCTTTTAGTTCAGAAGAGATTGGAGCTATTAAGGAACTGGCGTCGAAACTAGGTAGTAGTGACGATTTGAGAATAAGGACATATGCCGATCACAAGTATAGAGTACTGTGCCAGCCTTATCAATATAGCGAAAAAGTATGGGTGAGACATGACGGTACCAGGGTAGGTGTCCACGAAGTTATCGCTGTAAGTATTGTTGATTCCGAAATTTTAATGCTACGGCAGTTGTGGTTTATTATTGCCGCTGGTCTTGTTGCCGGAATGCTGGTCATTGGCTTAGCCGGGTATTATCTAGCCCGGCAGGCGCTTGTGCCTATTCAGCGCGCGTGGGAACGACAGCAGCAGTTTGTCGGCGATGCCTCACATGAACTGCGTACGCCGCTGTCCGTAGTCAAAACGAATGCCGAACTAATGCTAAGGCATCCGGAAAATACCGTTGAAGACGAGAGCTCGCGTATTACTAACGTGCTCAGAGAGGTATCGCGCATGAACAGGCTTGTTTCCACATTGTTGACCCTGGCAAGAGCTGATGCCAACCAGTTGGAACTACAACTCAAGCCGGTTATGCTTGATGAGGTTGTTGCTAACGTCATCGAACAGTTCCGTCCGCTTGTCGAACTTAAGGGCTTAGAACTTAATGCAAACATTGAACCTCAGATCGAGATGACAGCCGATCAGGAGCGCTTGCATCAGTTATTGATTATCCTGCTGGACAACGCGCTCAAATACACGCCAGCGCCAGGCAGCATTACTTTAACCTGTACAAAACTGCACAATCAGGCATTGATAAAACTGGCAGATACCGGCTGCGGTATTGCGCCGGCAGACTTGCCACGGGTGTTTGACCGGTTTTTCCGCGGTGACAAAGCCCGTCATCGGGAAACAGGCGGCGCTGGTCTCGGATTGTCAATCGCACGTTGGATCGTGGAAACGCACGGTGGTAAAATTCGTGTTGAAAGTACCGCCGGAGCAGGGACGCAATTTACTGTTATGCTACCTACAAAACGCAAGCAGTAATGATACACGAAAGAAGTTATGCCTGTAAATTAGCGGCTTTATTTATTTTTTTGCACTTACACATAAAAAGTGGTAGATTTGGCAAGTTTATTTGTGTTATTATATTGGGAAATACCTAAAAGATGTGTTTATGAAAGGAGTTAGTCATGTTCGACAATAAATTCGGTCCCGAAGGGTTAACTTTTGATGACGTTCTACTTGTACCTGGCAAGTCGGAAGTACTTCCAAGGGAAGCAGAAGTATCCACTTACTTAACTAAAAACATCAAACTTAACATTCCTATTATTAGCTCTGGCATGGACACTGTTACCGAAGCCCGTATGGCGATTGCTATGGCCCGTGAAGGTGGCATAGGGGTGATTCATAAAAATATGCCAATTGCCCGTCAAGCTAACGAAATTGATAAGGTCAAGCGATCTGAACATGGTATTATTGTCGATCCAATATTCTTATCACCAAGCAATACTTTACAGGACGCCCATGACTTGATGGAAAAATATCGCATTTCAGGAGTACCGATTACCAATAATGGTAAACTTGTGGGCATTCTGACTAATCGCGATTTGCGTTTTGAAACCGAATTAAGTCGAAAAATCTCTGATTGTATGACTAAAGAACACCTAATTACCGCCCCTGTCGGCACCACGCTGGCAGAAGCCAAAGAGATTTTGCGCCAACACAGAGTAGAAAAATTGCCGCTGGTTGACTCTGCAGGAAATCTAAAAGGACTTATCACCATTAAGGATATTGAAAAGGCTCAAAAGTATCCAAATTCGGCAAAGGATGGCAAAGGACGCCTGCTAGTGGCCGCTGCCGTCGGTGTCGGCGCCGACATGATGGAACGGGTGGAGGCTATTGTTAACGCTAAGGTTGATGTCATTATTGTTGATACCGCTCATGGCCATTCACGGGGCGTGCTTGACGCCGTCAGAAAAATCAAAGATGCTTTTCCAGCGATTGAACTCGTTGCCGGCAATGTTGCTACGGCCGAAGCGACTCGTGATCTGATTGAATCAGGGGCCGATGCCGTTAAAGTCGGTATTGGACCGGGCTCAATATGTACCACCAGGGTCATTGCTGGTATTGGCGTACCGCAAATTACTGCGATCTATAATTGCGCCAAAGCGGCTCAGTCTTACAATGTACCGATTATTGCTGACGGCGGTATTAAATATTCGGGCGATGTGGCTAAAGCAATTGCCGCCGGCGCTCAAATCGTAATGGTCGGCAACCTGCTTGCAGGTACTGAAGAAAGCCCGGGAGAAACTGTTATTTATCAAGGACGCAGTTATAAAGTTTACCGTGGCATGGGATCGTTGGGAGCTATGGCTGAAGGAAGTAAAGACCGTTACTTCCAGGAAAACATGGACAAGCTTGTGCCTGAAGGAATTGAAGGACGTGTTCCCTACAAGGGCTCGGTGGCCGATACCGTTTTCCAATTAATAGGTGGACTGCGAGCCGGCATGGGATACTGTGGTGTCCGTAATATTGCAGAGCTTATAACTAAGACGCAGTTTATTCGTATCACTGGCGCCGGTCTCAAAGAAAGTCACCCTCATGATATCAGTATTACAAAAGAATCACCTAACTATAGCGTTTAGCAACAAGGCTGTGGACAACTTATTTAAGTTTTTCCACAGCCTTGTTCGTGGCTAATTTGACGAACTATGTCTAATTTTCGTATTTTCTCGGCTAGGCATATTATTTCTGCATGTAAAAGTCAGGCGGGCGGGGATACTATTGCCAAGAGGAGTGTATGACTATGCCAAAAAATCTCATTAAGGTAACAGCTTTGCTTATTTTGTTGACCATGTCGCCCAATATTGGTTATGCATTTCTAGGTCTTCCAGATACCAACAGCCTGGATAGGTTGAATTTGGTTGCTGCTACGCAGGTATTTGATATAAATGGCCAGTTGATCTCGAAATTATTTGAAGAAAATCGAATTGTGGTAACAGTTAACAATATATCTCCCTATGTCCAGCACGCCATTATCGCCAATGAAGATACCCGGTTTTATAACCATTATGGAGTTGATCCTATTGGAATTATCCGGGCCATTGTCGTCAATATCCGAATGGGTCAGTTAGTCGAGGGTGGTAGTACAATAACACAACAACTAGCAAAAAATATGTTTCTTACGCAAGAGCGAACCTTAACCCGAAAAATTAAAGAAGTAATCCTGGCTTTAATAATTGAACGTCGCTTTTCAAAACAGGAAATTATGCAAGCCTATTTAAACCAGATATATTTCGGTGAAGGAGCTTATGGTGTAGAAGCGGCTGCTCAGCTGTACTTTGGTAAACATGCTAAAGGGTTATCATTGTCTGAAAGTGCATTGCTTGCCGGGTTGCCACGTGGCCCCAACATATACTCTCCTTATGTCAATATGCAGGCAGCGTTAGACCGACGGGCAATGGTACTGGCGGGAATGGTTAAAGAAGGTTATATAACGGAAAAGCAGGCCGCTCAAGCAAATGCGGAACCCATTAGTGTGGCCGGTAAAAAGAAGCGAGTCGTCCAAGCCTCCTATTTTCTTGACTATATTGCCAATGAGCTCGTTGGCCGATACGGCGCCAATCGGGTATATAAAGGCGGGCTTAAAGTCTATACGACATTAGACATCCAGCAGCAGCAGGCCGCCGAAGCTGTGCTAGGGGAGCGGCAGGGTGCAGTGTTGTCGCTTGATCCGAAAACCGGCTATGTTAAGGCTATGGTGGGTGGCCGTAATTATGAAGAAAGTCAAATAAACCGGGTGTTTACTGAAGTCCGTCAACCTGGCTCAGCTTTTAAACCTTTTTTATATGCTGCAGCACTTAACCAGGGTCGTACTGCCAATGATATTATCATTGATGAACCGATTAATATTAATGGTTATTCACCACTTAATTATGACAAAAAATATCGGGGTCCAGTCACTCTAAAAAAGGCGTTACGCTGGTCAGTCAATATAGCTGCTGTTAAACTAGGGCAACAGATAGGTATTGATGAAGTGTTATCACTAGGGACGGCAATGGGAATAACAACACTTACTCCTGAAGATAACAACCTGGCCTCCGCACTAGGTGGTTTAACACAGGGCGTTAATCTATGGGAATTGACAACTGCATATACAGCTTTTGCCAATAGTGGTATTTTATCTAAACCTGTAGCTATTTTGAAAGTACTTGATGAGAACGACCAGGTGCTTGAGGAAGCCAAGCTAACCCAGCAATCGGTACTGACACCGGAAACAGCCTACATACTGACAGATATGCTCAAAGATGCACTTCAAGATGGCACTGCGACGCCGGCCAATCTTGGACGGCCGGCCGCCGGAAAAACAGGGACGACCGATAACTATGAAACAGCTTGGTTTATAGGCTATACGCCAGATATATTGGTAGGAATATATGTCGGTAACGACAATCGTAAACCGACTGGCATTTCCGGAACCGGTGTTTCGGCCTTATGGGGTAAAATGGTGTATAAGCTGGTAGCTAATACACCACCGACTGATTTCCCGATTCCATCTAATGTTGTTGCCGGCATACCAATTTGCGCCAATACCGGCAAGCTAGCCGAGAGCGGTTGCAACGATATAGAATACAGCGCCTTTGTCCAAGGTACACAGCCATTACCCGAAAAGCCGGCCAGGCCATGGCGGCGCACGGCAGAAGACGAAGAAGGCAATCAAATAGAGCAGGAAAAAGCCAGGCAACCGTTCTGGAAATGGCCATGGTCGAGATTGCTGTCATTTTAAACTTATGGTACAATGTGCTAAGATAGTAATTTAAGGAGTTAATATTTCTAAGTGGATACTAAAGCAACTGTCTTAGGTGTTTCTATTGACATAACAACAATGTCACAAGCAATAGCCAAGCTTGAACAGTATATTGCCGAAAAGACACCACATTTAATTGCTACAGCTAATGCGGAAATGGTTATGCTGGCACAGCAGGATCAGCAATTATCGGCTATTCTCAACCAGTGTCATTTGGTAGTGCCTGACGGTGCCGGCGTTGTATGGGCGGCGCGTCAACACGGATATACTATACCGGAGCGGGTAGCAGGCTATGATCTTGCGCAAAAGCTGCTGGCTCGAGCTGCCGATAAAGGATACCGCGTTTTTATGTTTGGCAGTCATCCGGATGTTATTGAAAAAGCTCAGAAATTTGCGTTAGAAAATTATCCTGGCCTTTGTATTATCGGTACAAGAAATGGATTTTTTACGGCACAGGATGAACCGATTATTATTGAAACGATCAGAGCATCCAAACCTGATATTTTATTAGCAGCCTTGGGTGTTCCTAAACAGGAAAAGTGGTTAGCAAAAAATTTGTCTAGTCTGGATGTGCCTGTGTGTATGGGTGTTGGCGGCAGCTTCGATGTCATGGCAGGCACTGTTAAGCGAGCACCACTGTGGATGCAACGCGCCAGCTTGGAATGGCTGTTTCGCTTAATCAGGCAACCTGGGCGCGCTATTAGGATGCTGGCCTTACCCCGCTTTGCCCTGAAAGTAATGTTAGACAAAAAGTGTTAGACAAAGTAAACTAAGTATATTATACTGATATACTGAGCTTGCTTTTGTGGGCGAGTATCTGGAAGAGGGTTTCACTGGAGGTGGATAGATGGTAAAAACCCCTGTCGTCAAAGAAGGATACATATATATTGCTGTACTTGGACTCGTTACACTAATCGCTGCTTTAACCCTTAATATTTATTGGGCTATTTTACCAGGTGTGTTAATGACCTTTGTTACTTTCTTTTTCCGTAATCCAAAACGTGCTGTGCCAGAAGATGACGACTTAATTATGTCACCGGCCGATGGCAAAGTAATGAGCGTTTGTGAAGTATATGACGATCAGTTTTTAAATGAACAAGGTATTAAAGTAACGATATTTTTGTCTGTATTCGATGTCCATGTCAATCGTAGTCCGATTAACGGCGAAATAAAGTTTCAGCAATATACGTGCGGCAGGTTTAAGCCTGCTTATAAAAAGTCGGCAACATGTGAGAATGAACGTCATGCTATTGGTTTGGAAAACGGTAAGATGCGTGTGTTATGTACGCAGGTTGCGGGTATTATTGCCCGACGCATCGTTTCCTGGGTTACCTTGGGTAGTGTGCTAAAGCAGGGTGAGCGCTATGGCTTGATTAAATTTGGTTCGTGTACTGAACTTATTGTACCGACAACCGTAGATATATTAGTTAAAGAGGGAGATAGGGTAAAAGGCGGCATAACGGTAATAGGGAGGTTAAAGGAAAAGTGAGAAACGCAATTCCTAATATATTAACGGCAGTCAATATTGTTCTGGGAATGCTTGCTATTATTTTTACCTTTCAAGGCGCGTTTATTTGTGCAGCATGGTTCATTATCGCTGCTTTAGTAGCGGATGGACTGGATGGCCGGGTAGCGCGATATTTGGGGATAAGCAGCGACTTTGGCAAGGAACTTGATTCATTGTGTGACTTAGTTTCCTTCGGTGTAGCGCCTGCCATCTTAGCATACGCCTTTATGCTTAAGGATTTTGGTGTTGCAGGTTACCTGATTGCTGCTGCTTTTGCTACTTGCGGTGCATTGCGCTTAGCTAGATTTAACGTTAATACCAGCACTGTTAAAGGTTATTTTATGGGATTGCCAATACCAACAGCCGGCTGTGTTGTTGCGACATTTGTCATGCTGGGCATGAAGCCGTCTGGCTGTTTTTTTCCACTGATGGTAGCAGTTTTTGCCTATTTAATGATTAGTACGATTAAATACCCTGATTTCAAAGGCAAAGGCGGCGAACCAGTGCGCTTGATTCCGGCTGTGACTTCTGGTGCAATCGGCATATATATATTATATTTAACGCTCAGTTCATTCTTGTTTGTTCCATTTTTTGTTTATTCGATATTTGGGATATTAAACACTCTATTTGGCTTGTTTGATCGTCGTTCTGCCACTTAAATTTAATATAACTTATAACAAAAAAACATTTAGTTGAAAATTAAGCATATTATTTAGATGAAAACGTTTTTAGAGAAAACCGCTCAATTCTGCATCTCAACAAACGATTTGATGTCAGGATTATAAGGAGAATAGTCCATGAATCACATTTTCGATTACATAATGATTCCGATGCAACTCATTATTATGTTTTTTACGCTATATTATTTTTTCATTGCATTTTTTGGAATTTATAAAAGACATGAAAAAAAAATAACAACTCCAAAAAATACATTTGCTATTATTGTGGCGGCGCATAATGAAGAAGCGGTAATTGGGCAGTTGGTGGATAATCTGCATGTACTTAATTATCCCAAAGATCTCTTTGATATCTATGTGGTAGCCGACAACTGTAAAGACAGTACAGCTGACATTGCCAAGAAAGCAGGCGCTATTGTGTACGAGCGCTTTAACCTTGAACAACGGGGAAAAGGTTATGCCATGGAATGGATGTTTGAAAAGCTGTTTGCCTTAGATAAGCAATATGACGCTGTAGTAGTGTTTGATGCCGATAACCTAGTTGATCCTAACTTCCTCAGTGAAATGAATAATCGGTTATGTAAGGGAGAAAAGGTCATTCAGGGATACCTTAATGCTAAAAACCCTAATGATACTTGGATTACCGCAACGTTTGCCATTTCTTTCTGGGTTGTCAATCACATTTGGCATCTGGCAAAATATAATCTTGGGTTGTCAAGCGTATTGGGTGGTACAGGTATGTGTATTTCCAGCGATATCCTGAAGAAATTTGGTTGGGGTGCTACCTGTCTAACTGAAGATATGGAATTTACCATGAAGTCATTATTAATCGGAATTCGTACTACTTGGGCGCATGATGCCATTGTGTATGATGAAAAGCCGCTTACGTTCGTACAATCTTGTAAACAGCGTAAACGCTGGGCGCAAGGTCACTTTGATGTTGCCGAGCGCTATATTCCAAAGTTATTGGCTGAGGGAATAAAACGCCGGGACATTAGAATCTTAGATGGTGTACTTCATCTTGTTCAACCTCATTTCCTAATCTTATCAATTACATTTGTCATCCTAAGCTATATCTGTTATATTGTTCCTTTTTACACGAATATCCTTTACATGGTTCTCCCGATCGAGGCTTGGCGCGTAATAGCTATTGGTCAATATATTTTTCCAATAATTGTCTTGGTAAAAATCAAGGCCAGCTGGAAGACCTGGATCTATTTAATCTTATATCCACTATTTGTATATAGTTGGATTCCGATAACTTTTTTAGGTTTTCTGCACCGTCATGATCGAAACTGGAGTCACACAGAGCATACCCGCAGTCTTAGTTATCAAGATATATTGCTGAATAATTCGGATGAATTTGCCAAGGATAACCTTTTAAGTAAGCAAGCTATAAAATAAAGAAAGACTTAGCTTCAAGTGAGGGGTTGCTATCCTATCTGATGTTTAATCGACCTTATCCAAGGAGTTTTAGAGCGGGTAAAAGGTGAGTTCAATGCTCATCTTTTTTTGCATATCGCAAAGCGGCTTCGCTGCATTGAAAAGTATATTTGTTATACAGATAATAAAACCTATTGTTAGGGAGGCGTTTACATGTACGATTTAACGATTATTACTGAATTTGAGGCAGCTCACCAGCTGCCCGACTATCCGGGAAAATGCTGCCGGCTACACGGTCATAACTGGAAGGTGGAAGTGACCGTATCCGGCAATGAGCTTAACGAGCTAGGTATGATTATGGATTTTAAAGAACTTAAAGCTGAGGTAGGCAAGGTAATAGATGAACTTGATCATTATTACCTGAACGATCTTGAGGCATTCAAGACAATGCCGCCGACTGCAGAAAATATTGCCAAATACATCTATGATACACTTGCCGCCAGTACCGTATTTCAGCAAAAAATTAATGTCCGGTGTGTTCAAGTATGGGAATCACCTCGTTCTGCTGTCAAATACAGTCCTCAAGAGTAAGACATGGCAAATATTGTAGAGATATTTTCGTCGATTCAAGGCGAAGGACTATATGTAGGTACAAGGCAGGTATTTGTACGCTTTTCTGGTTGTAATTTATCGTGTGCTTATTGTGATACACCTGATGCTCATTACCCATGCCAGTATGCCTTAGTAGAGCGTAATCCAGGTAAACGAGAATTTGATAAAATAGCAAATAACATCACGGTAGAGCAACTGGCGCAAATGATTAATTTCCTGCTATCATTCAGACACCATTCAGTAAGTTTGACAGGCGGGGAACCTCTCAGTCAGGCACAAGCAATTGTTACATTGGCGCCTAAGCTGCACGGCAGGATATATCTTGAAACGAATGGCACGATGGTTGACGAACTGCTAAAAGTGTTACCTTATATCCATATTATCAGTATGGATATAAAATTGCCGAGTATTGCCGGCAAGACTTACTGGCAAGAGCATGGTGAGTTTTTACGCATAGCCGCCACAAAAGAGGTTTTTGTTAAGTTGGTTATTACTGACAAAACGAATAGCGACGAATTTACTCGTGCTATTGATTTAATTGCTTCGGTCAATACCGATATTCCTCTTATTCTCCAACCAGTTACTCCGCGCAACACCTGCAAAGCTATCGATCCTGACGCCATGCTGACATATCAGGCGCAAGCGCTCGAATCGCTTAAACATGTCAGAGTTATTCCACAGACTCATAAGTTTATGGGTCAATTATAATTGTTAGGGGGTTGTGCTTTGCATATTCTTTTAACTAATGATGATGGTATAAATGCACCAGGCATAAAGGCATTATGGCAAGAGCTATCACAAATTGCCAGAATTACTGTAGTTGCACCTGACAGTGAAAAAAGTGCATCAAGTCAGGCAATCACTGTGCATCATCCGATATGGGTAGACAAAAACGGCATTGCCGGTCCTGATATTTGTGCCTGGCAGGTGAGCGGCACACCAACTGACTGTGTCAAGGTTGCGCTCGAGGCTTTGCTAATAAATGACCATCCAGATATTATTGTTTCAGGAATTAATCAAGGAGCAAATCTCGGGACTGACGTATTATATTCAGGTACTGTCAGCGCCGCGATTGAAGGCGCATTACATGGACTGCCGTCTATTGCCATGTCGCTCGATAGTTGGAATTTGTTCGATTTCAGACCTGCAGCCAGAGCGGCCAGAACGATCGTTGAAAAAACGGTTAGTCATAGTTTGCCGCCTAACACGTTATTAAACGTCAATGTACCGGCAATAAACGAGAACCAACTACAGGGATTTGCCGTAACTAAGCTAGGCGTGCGCAATTACGAAAACACTTTCGAACAGCGCCAGGATCCCAGGAGCCGAATCTATTATTGGATGAGTGGACGACTGTCGGAAACTGAAAATCATCCTGATAGTGATATTGTCGCTGTAAAAAATGGTAAAGTCTCAGTGACGCCGGTTCATTTTGATTTAACTAATTATGGCATTATGAACCAATTGAAAACCTGGCAGTTATAAAGGGAGACGAATGCTTCAGGTGGGATTTTTACTCTATCTGAAGCTTAATCGGCCTTATCCAGGACTTAGCCGCTCTTAAATCCCGCTTGCAGAAGAAGGAGTTAAGAGCGGTTTAGTCATCGGATAAAGATTACTTGATTAAACCGCTCTTAGCGCTCACATGTAATAGTGGGAGCTAAGAGCGGTTTAGTTATCAGATATATTATACTTTTCTCCGGCATATTTGGCCGTTATTTGCATAAATTTACAGTAAAAGGTTTAGGAGGGAGTACTATGCCCAAAGTTTCCAGGCGGACAAAAAACTGCCCCCAGACTCCACGCACCATCAATATGCCTTTGGCTATATTCAAAGGAGTAGCTGTTAGCATAGCGGTTTCGCTTATTTGCGCAATAGGTCTTTCCGTAGTTAGTCTGATATCAGATAATAAATTTATTGATATGTATCTCGAATATATTATGGTCGCAGTAACGATGACCAGCATTTTTACCGGCAGTATCTATGCAGCTAAACAAATAGGCGCCAAAGGCTTGCTTATTGGCTGTACCGTTGGCATAATCTATGTCCTGTTTTCAGTGGGAGTTGGCATGGAGTTAGGCCAGGCACAACTATCATGGTTAATGCTGGGTAATAAGTTTGCCGCCGGCAGTTTGGCTGGAGCTCTCGGAGGGTTTATTGGCGTAAATTTGTAAATTATCATTAATAAAATGCAGGGATTTCAAGAAAAATCTTGAAACTACTCCTTAGAGATTGTTATTAGTAGTTGGTAGGCAGTTAAGTGGATCACTTTGCGTCCACGTGCATCATTAAAAATTCTTTGTCTATCCGAAATAGCAAGGACAAGCTGAAAGCATTACATACCCATGTTAGACAAAATAACATGGACAGAAACAAGGGGCTCTTTTACAGGTTCCTCTTTTTTCTGGTTATACTAGTTAAACGCAGGAGGAGAGAAAGTTGAAATTCAAAGGTGTTTTGTTTGATTTGGATGGCACATTGATCGACACCTCCAATTTAATTGTAAAATCATTCCAGCATACTTTTGGACACCATTATGATCGGCTGCTTACCCCCCAGGAAGTCTATGCCTTTTTTGGCAAGCCTCTCAGAACCGCTATGGAACATTATGGACCTGATAAAGTCGAGGAGCTGATTAACACCTACCGGGAATATAATTTGGCTTACCACGATGAGTTGACAACCGGTTTTGACGGCGTTCCTGGGACGATTCAACAGTTGCATGAAGCAGGCCTATTAATGGCTATCGTCACATCTAAGTCAAAGGAGACGGCCATTAAAGGCCTCAGTCTATTTAACATGGATAAATATTTCCTTACGGTGATTGGCCACGAGCAATGTTGCAAACATAAGCCTGATCCCGAACCAGTGCAGTTGGCTCTAGCCGAAATTAAGCTAGCACCTGAACAATGTCTGATGGTTGGCGACAGTCCATTTGACTTAGCGAGTGCCCGGGACGCTGGTGTTAAAACAGCGGCTACTCGCTGGACTCAGTTGGACTGGCATCTTTTACTTGCCGAACAACCTGATTATGTACTAAATACGATTGAGGATTTACTTAGCATTTGTCAAATACAAAATAAATAGGCGAAGGTAAAGGTGATAATGATGAAGATTGCAATTATCGGTGGGACAGGTGTATATGATCCACGGATCTTAGACAATATCAAAGACCAGGAGATTGCTACTCCTTACGGCATAGTGCGCTTTAAAAGCGGCGAATATGCCGGCAAAGAAGTTGCCTTTATCCCGCGTCATGGCAGCAACCATTCAATTCCGCCGCATCTAATCAATTACCGGGCCAACATCTGGGCAATTAAAAAACTGGGCGTGCAAAATATTATAGCAACAACGGCAGTCGGCTCACTCAATCTTGACATGAAACCTGGAAATTTCGTACTCATCGATCAATTCCTTGATTTTGTTAAAAACCGGACGACGACTTTTTATGAAGGCGGCGAGCGGGGCGTGACCCATGTTGATGTCACAACGCCTTATTGCCCGTCGGTACGCGCTATCTTAACAGCTGCTGCCCAAAACCTTGGCCTTTCCATCCATCAGCAAGGAACTTATGTATGCACCGACGGCCCGCGTTTCGAGACTCCTGCCGAAATCAAGATGTTTGCCAAGCTAGGTGGCGATCTCGTCGGTATGACGAATGTTCCCGAAGTTGTTTTGGCTAGAGAGGCTGAAATGTGTTATGCGACTGTTTCTATGGTGACAAATTTTGCCGCCGGTATTTCACCGCAACCGCTGACTCATAGTGAAGTACTTGAGACTATGCAAGCTAACGCCGAGAATATTAAGCAACTGATTATGGCCGCAATCGAACGCCTTGACGCTGATTCAGACTGTGCCTGCAAACACGCGCTGGCCGAATACGGCGGCTTTAAGCTGTAAGGAGGCAGGACATATGCGTTCTCTTGTTTGGTCAAATGGTTGCCTTACTTTATTAAATCAGACTTTGCTGCCAACAAAAGTCGAGTATATTGAGTGCTGCAGCTGGCTGCGAGTGGCACAGGCCATCAAACGCCTCGAGGTACGCGGCGCTCCAGCTATTGGTGTGGCAGCTGCTTTTGCTTTGGTGCTTGGCGGCCGCGAATTTGCCGGGCTTGCTAGTATCCAATTCAAGCTCAAACTGGTTGGGGTTGCTGCAGCACTGCGTCAAACAAGACCAACAGCAGTCAACTTGTTTTGGGCGATTGATCGCATGCTCAGTGTCATCGACCAGTTGCCTGAAGATACTAAACCGGAGAAAATCGTCGTCGCTTTGGAACAAGAAGCTATTACCATTGCCCGGGAAGACGAAGCGGTCAACGAGAAAATGGCGGCATATGGGGCCAGCTTATTTACGACACCTACGTCAATACTAACCCATTGCAATGCTGGCGCTTTAGCCACTGTCACCTTGGGTACGGCCCTGGGTGTCATTCGGAAAGCCTGGGAGAAGGGTAATGTTACAGGGGTTTTTGCCGACGAGACCCGTCCGTTGCTGCAAGGCGCCAGGTTGACGGCCTGGGAACTTATGCAAGACGGCATTCCAGTCACATTGATTACCGATAATATGGCAGGCTGGGTTATGAAGAACAATATGGTGCAGGCAGTTATCGTTGGGGCCGACCGTATTGCACTGAATGGGGATGTAGCCAACAAAATCGGAACATATGGTGTCGCTGTACTGGCAAAAGAGCATGGCATCCCCTTCTACGTGGCGGCTCCGGTATCGACGTTTGATTTTAGTATTGCCAGTGGTACAGATATCCCGATAGAAGAGCGGTCTTCAAGCGAAATAACGTCGCTGGGCGGCCAGTGCGTGGCTCCTGACGGCGTAAAGGTTTTTAATCCCGCTTTTGATGTCACACCGCATACAATGGTATCAGCCATCATAACTGAGTATGGCATTTTGCGTGCTCCGTATCAGGGGGCAATCGAACGCCTGCAAAAAGTTTATAGAGAAGGGAAGGCGATCTAATATGGAATCTATTATTCGTGATATTAACATGGCTCCGCAAGGTATGGATAAAATCAACTGGGTTAAGGAATTTATGCCTGTACTCAATGTTTTAAATGACGAATTATCTCAGACCAAGCCTCTGGCGGGCAAAAAACTTGTTATCACGATGCATCTGGAAGCTAAAACGGCCTATTTGGCACTTGTGCTCAAAAATGCTGGCGCCAATGTAACTGTTACTGGCAGCAACCCGCTATCGACTCAAGACGATGTGTCTGCAGCTTTGGCCTCCCAGGGTGTCAGAGTATATGCCTGGTATAATACTACCACAGAAGAATATGAAGACTTTTTACATAAAGCGCTTGATACTAATCCTGACATTATTGTTGATGATGGTGGCGATTTGGTGTCATTACTCCATGGTGAGAGAAGTGAAATGGCCGGGAATATCCTTGGGGGTTCGGAAGAAACAACGACCGGTGTCTTACGGCTGCGGGCGCTGTCCGATTCGGGCCGGCTCAAATTTCCCATGATCGCGGTCAATGATGCCTATTGCAAATATTTGTTTGATAACCGTTACGGTACCGGTCAGTCTACCTGGGACGGTATTATGCGCACAACTAATCTGACAGTAGCGGGTAAAACCGTTGTTGTCGCTGGATATGGCTGGTGCGGTAAAGGCGTGGCGATGCGGGCCAAAGGCCTGGGGGCCAACGTAATTATTACCGAAATTGATCCGATCAAAGCGATTGAAGCTGTATTTGACGGTTTTACTGTATTGCCAATGCAGCAAGCCGCGTCCCGTGGCGATATTTTTATCACATTGACAGGCTGCAAAGATGTAATCCGCCGCGAACACATGGAAGTCATGAAGCACGGTGCCATGATGGCTAACGCCGGACATTTCGACGTTGAAATCAATAAAGCAGATCTGACCACATTAGCAAAAAGTTGTAGAACAGTACGTAAGAATATTGAAGAATTCAAAATGGCAGATGGCCGCAATTTATACCTGCTGGCCGGAGGACGTCTTGTTAATCTGGCGGCAGGCGACGGACATCCAACTGAAATTATGGACTTATCTTTTGCCTTACAGACACTGGCTGTACTCCATATTGCCAATAAACACACTGAAATGGAAAATAAAGTATATGACGTGACGGAGGCAATGGACAATCGCATCGCCGAGCTTAAGCTTACAGCTATGGGCTTTAGCATTGACAAGCTAAGCGCTGAACAAGAGGAATATATCCGCAAGGCATAGGTTTAATCTCAACAGCAGGCAAGCCATTAGAATATCAACACGGCTTGCCTGTCAATCTTAAGCAGTTAATAATATGGAAAAGTAGGGGGACATAGAAATGATCGATATTGCACTTACCGGCGGCGATGTTTTATGTGCCGACGGTGAGGTACGTCAAGCTGACATTGCTATTTGTCGTTCGGAAATTACTCAAATTGGTGTTATTACCGATCAAGCGAAGCGGATAATTGATTGTCACGGCAAACTAATTATTCCAGGTTTTGTAAATACTCATACCCATGCAGCGATGACATTGCTTAGAAGCTATGCTGACGACATGATGTTAATGGATTGGCTACAGACAAAAATCTGGCCTGCAGAAGAGAATTTAACAGCAGATGATGTCTATTGGGGAACGCAACTGGCGATCGCTGAAATGATAAAGTCAGGTACTACGTGCTTTGCCGATATGTATTTTTTTATGCCTGATGTGGCCAAAGCTGTAGCTGAGAGCGGTATTCGCGCTGTGTTAGCACGAGGCATGGCCGGCATTGCTCCTACTGCTGCTCAAGCATTGACAGAAAGCGAGAGCTTCTACAAAGAATGGCATAATGCCGCTGACGGGCGAATTAGCGTTATGCTGGGACCACACGCTCCCTACACATGCCCACCCGCGTATATTAGTAAAGTAACGGCCTTAGCAGAAAAGCTAGGCGCCCAAATACATATCCATTTATCAGAAACAGCAGGTGAAGTGGCTGATTGTCAACAGCAACACGGAAAATCACCGATTGCCTTGATGGCCGAGCTTGGCGTACTTGACCAGGGTGTTTTAGCGGCTCATTGTGTACACGTCTCCGCCGAAGATATTGCTGTAATGAAAGAAAAGCAGGTCAGAGTAGCACACAATCCTGGCAGCAATATGAAATTGGCCAGTGGTGTAGCGCCAGTCACCGCTATGCTTGAGGCCGGTATTTGTGTGGGGCTGGGTACTGACGGCGCAGCCAGTAACAATAACCTCGACATGCTGGAAGAATTACGCTTAGCCGCCATGCTTCATAAAGTCCACCGCCTTGATCCGCTAGCTATTCCCGCCAAAACAGCAGTAGACATGGCGACAGCACGCGGAGCTGGTGCCTTGGGTCTTGGTCACATTACCGGACAGTTGGAGATCGGGTATAAAGCAGATATAACAGTTTTTGATATGCAGCAACCACACTGGTATCCGCGTCATGACCGTTTATCGTTATTGACATATTCGGCCAGCAGCCGTGATGTCCATACTGTCATTGTCAATGGCAAAATACTGCTCGACAACTACCAACTTACCACTATTGATCAAGAACGTCTTTTGGCAGAAGTGGATCATAGAGGTATGCATTTAGTTAATCTTAAGACTAAATAAATTGCACCTTTTTGCATAGATGGCAACAGGAATTATCATATTGATATTGAATAAGTAAGATATGATGATATTGGCCATCTTACTTGTTAGGAGGTTTGGAGGACAACAATGTTTGAGCAAGCTGACCGGATGAAAGCATTAAGTTCAGCAATATTTACACAAATCGATGATATGCGCAAAGCTGAAGTTGCCGCTGGTAAAGACGTAATTACCCTGAGTATCGGTAGTCCGGATATGGCGCCGGCGCCACATATTGTTGATGCATTAAAAGACTCTGTCGATTGCTGCTTTAATTACGGGTATACGCTGTCAAAAGGCGTGCCTGGCTTTTTAGATGCCGTAGCAGGCTGGTATAAAACTAGATTTGGGGTTGAGCTAAACCCAGAAACAGAAGTTCATTCCCTGCTTGGCTCGCAGGAAGGCTTGGCTCATATATCCCTGTGTCTTGTTAACCCTGGTGATATAGTACTTATTCCCGATCCCGGCTATCCAATTTTTAGTGCCGGACCGCTTGTTGCCGGCGCCGAACTCTACAAAATGCCGCTGACTCCCCAAAACAATTATCTGCCCGATTTGTCTGCTATTGACGAAAGCATCTTAAAGCGAACTAAAATAATGATTTTGAATTACCCGAATAATCCGCTCGCTGCTACAGCGCCACGGAGCTTTCTTGAACAAGTCGTCGCATTTGCTAAACGCTACAATATTCTTGTTTGTTATGATTTTGCTTACAGCGACTTGGTGTTTGACGGCTACCAGCCTGATAGTCTGCTGTCAATTGCCGGTGCTAAGGATATTGCTATTGAATTTAATTCTTTGTCAAAAACATATAATATGGCTGGCTGCCGTGTTGGTTACGTTGTCGGTAATGCTCAGACGATATCACTGCTTGGGCGTTTAAAATCCAACTTTGACTATGGAATTTTTTATCCACTCCAACAAGCTGCAATAGCGGCCTTAACCGGTCCCCAGAATTGTGTCCAGCAAACGGTAGCAAGCTATCAACGACGTCGCGATATCATTGTTGATGGATTTGCATCGATGGACTGGAAGGTGGATCGGCCTAAAGCTTCTATGTATATATGGGCACCTGTCCCGACCAAACAGTCATCTTTTGATTTTACCGTGTCACTGCTCAAAAACACTGGCGTGGCTGTCATTCCTGGCAGCGCTTTTGGTGATTATGGTGAAGGCTATATACGTATAGCCTTGGTTCAGTCAGAACAACGATTGGTACAAGCTGTAAATAGAATAAAAAAATGGCTGAGAACGTAAAATAGGAGGGGATTTTGCGATGAAAGCATTGAATTTTTATTCATCTAACTATCACCGCCAATTGGTGTGCCGCCGTAAAATATGTACGATTAGGCTTGGAGACAAAACCAATAAATATTCAGATGGTGATATCGTATGGGTTACCGTCGGTAATCGATTTTCCCCAAAGAAACGGATATATACTGCTGTCATTGACCGTGTTTTAGTTAAATCGATTTCCCAGTTAACTCAGGATGATTTACGAGGAGAAAACCCGGATCTTACTAATGTCGATGAAATATTGGTTTTTTTGCAATCAATTTATGATAAAGTCCTAACTTGTAATGATATTGTTACCGTAGTCTATTTTTCTGAAATTATCGAGTAGCAGGTTCTTACTACTAATTTAAAATAGTTAAAAGGAGTGCATTTTATGTCTAAACAAATTCCTGTAGGTATTTCCGCCCGTCACTTACATATATCGCGTGAGCATCTTGATATTTTATTTGGTACAGGGTATCAGCTTACTGTAAAAAAAGATCTGTCTCAGCCTGGCCAGTTTGCTTGTGAAGAGCAAGTTGATTTAGTTACAGAAAAAGGCTCTTTCAAGAAAGTTCGCATACTCGGGCCTGAGCGTAAGCAAACTCAAATTGAAATTTCCTTGACTGACGCTCTTAAATTGGGAATTAAGCCACCGGTACGCGATTCCGGTGACCTAAAGGGTTCACCTGGCTTGACACTAGTAGGGCCTAAAGGTGAAGTAAAGCTAGAGGAAGGCGTTATTGCCGCATGCCGTCATATTCATATGACTACCGCCGATGCCACTGAATTAAACTTAAAAGATAAAGACGTAGTCAAAGTTCGCTGTTCTGGGGAGCGGGGTTTGATTTTCGATAACGTTTTAGCCCGGGTCAGCGACAGCTTCCAGCTTGAATGCCATCTCGATACAGATGAGGGCAATGCGGCAAAGGTCAATACAGGCGAAACAGTTGAAATTGTAAAGTAGAAATATTTTGTCTAACCCCGTGCTGTCTGTCTGACACGGGGTTAGATTTTTATATTGGACACAATGTTTCTTATACGCATTTAATGAAAAACCTAATCCCCCAGCTATGCTGGGGAGAATAGAATAAGCAGAAGCGATCCATCGGGTGAATTAAAAAACCTCCTGTGATAGGATAATACTGGTGTCGCAAGCCAGTAACAAACCC
>Ga0153941_1000255_pt1 | contig 24578 bp, 17 predicted proteins | sample TSNJ025MetaG_FD_104733 | JGI IMG/M metagenome (GOLD analysis project Ga0153941, IMG submission 104733) | Attine ant fungus gardens microbial communities from New Jersey, USA - TSNJ025 MetaG | ecosystem: Host-associated > Fungi > Mycelium > Unclassified | place: USA: New Jersey, Brendan T. Byrne...
TAATAGAACTGACAGATTGAACTTCACTGATAAGATGAGTGAACACAGAGTGAAAGACAAAAGGAGAACTCACTCACTCCTTCTTTCGTCGAGCCGGAAGAGTAGGCGTGAACTTGAGCTTCTATATACCTTTTACTATGAGGTCATGGAAGATGTTGTTCATCATAGTCTAAAAGATAGCTAGACTGTTAGTCATTCTGAAAAACATTACCATGAGTTTAAAAAGTCCATAGTTAGTCCAGAAGGTTGCTTTTTACTTGTCTCTAGGTTTAATACATATATTGTTGAAATCCCAGCAAACATTTGTGAGAACAACTGGAATAGAGCTTCTAGGAGAATCCTTAGACATAATTACACTCTGGAGTATATTACAACTTACCTTCTAGGAAAATTCTCAGAGAATAGGATAAGGCTTCTGGAAGAGTAATCTATACTATATACAAGTCTCTTAGCTACAGAATATCCCAAAGGCTAGGGTCAGGAATACTAGAGTAAAATAACTAAGTAATTGTTATTTAATTAGTACAGAGTTACTTTGGTGGATTACTACTAGTCTATCAGAAGTATAACTTAGTATAGTCCTCTAACATTTACTTCTTCTCTAAGATTGCTGTGTCTTGAAACGATAGGTCTAGGGCAGAAAATTGCATTGAACTTAGTCTGGCAGATGTGTTTAGGTGCTCTCTGATGCCTGCAATATAAGTCCACTATTAGGTCTAGTATGAAAACTTTAAAAGTGGGTTTCTAAGGGTTGTATTCACAACTGTATCCTTTCTACTTGATAAGATACTAGAATCTATCTCCAGTGCCAGTAGCTATCAAGGACCTCTTCTACTTTCTATTTTTCTCTATTAATAACTATAGATAGGTGGTGAGTCTCTATTTTACAACCTAGTATTAGATCTTTCAGAGCAGTAGACAACTTAACTATATTAAAGACCAGATAAAGCTGCTTCATTGAGTATAGTAGTCTTAGTTTGTAGGCTATAGGTTTGATCTGTTACTCTATAGTAAACAGACCTAGTCTTCAGTGGAAGAGTTTCTAGGAAAGGTGAGTAGTCTAGATGTCTGAAATATCTAGGAATATTTTGTCTTTGGATTTAATTTAAAGACCAGGGCCAGATGTAAGGGTAATCAGAGCTGAGTAACTCTAGGAGAAACCTCAGTATATAAATAAACTCCAGAATGTATTACAAGTCATCTCCAGGAGAAACCTTAGAGAATTGTCATGATATAGCCAAAATAGCTAAGTTATTATTTATATTTCTTTTCTTTTCTTTTTCATTAAATTAAATAATTAGTAGATACACAAGAAAAAATGACTCAAAAGAGATGTGTGGAACTTTATAAATAGAAGTAAATACAAAATGTGTATAAATAGTGTATAGTAATCAAATGAGAACTCTATTGAGTTCTCTTTGTTAACTCAGACTAGGAGTAGTTTTAAGGCATCTCAGTCTAAGTCCTTACAAGAATAGGATGAGACTTCTGGAGGGTAATCTATACTCTATACAAGTCCCCTAGTTATAGAATGTCTGAGCAGTTAGGGTCAGAAGTACAGGGGAGAGGACAGCTAATTAAATATTAAGTAACTGTTATTTAATTAGTTGTAGGGTCACTCTGGTATATTACCACTGGTGTATCAGGAATGGACTTTAGTACAGTTCCCTTACATTCACCTCCTTCCAATAAAGCAATAGGTCTGGGTTGGAAAATAACATCAAAGTCTGTCTGTAAGGGTAACCAAAGTAGAGTAGACTCTAGGAGAATCCTTAGTAATATTACACTCCTAAATGAGTTATAACTCACCTCCAGGAAAATCCTTAGAGAATAGGATAAAACTCCTAGAGTGTACTTCTATACTATATATACTTCTACTGCTGAAATGTCTCTGATCCTATAGTCTTACTAGTCAGGGTCAGGAGCCTCCAAGTCAAGCTAAAGGGAATTAAATATTACTATGTAATATTTAATTAAGCACAGGGTCACTTTGGGCTATGAGTCTGGTGTTTTAGGAGTGGCATTAGTAGGGTTCCCTTACACTTATCCCCCTCTCAAGATTGCTGTACCTTGAAGCAATGGTTCTAGAAAGAAAAATTACATTGAAGTCCACTTGTCAAATGTATCTAGGGGCCATAGGATGTTTGCAATAGAATTTTGCTATAAGGTCTAGTGCTGAGATATCAAAGACTACTTTCCAGGAATTATACTCCCTTCTGAATTCTTTTTACTTTACCAGGAACTGGAATCTTCTTCTATACCAACAGCTATCTAAGATCTCTTCCACTTCCCACTCCTTTTCTCCATTAATGACAATAGGCAGTGGTAGAGGTCTAGGCTTCCTTCTAGGGATCAGATTATCTAGGGCGACAGACAGCTTTACTATATTAAATATGAAATGGAGTTTCTTTATTGTGTGTGATAGCTTGAGGCAATAGGCAAGGGATCCTACTTGTTGTTCTACTATAAAGGATCCAAGGCAACAATGCAATAGTTTTGGAGATAGGCATATAGTCTTGATGTCAGTGGCATCTAGAAATACCCAATCCCTAGGATGAAATACCAGGGCCAGAGACCTTCTTTGGTTATAGTATTGCATTATATTTTCCTATGCCTTTCAAATTGTGGCCTTAGTCTCTTCAACTGCTGTTTTTATTTGCTCCATGAACTTGTTTACTATTTCTAGTCCAGAGGGGTACTGCCTAGGTTCAAAGCCTATATAGAGGTCTATCCAGTGTTGAGTAGGAACAGAGTCTACTGGGTAAAGGTATATATGTAGTTGTTGTGCTGGAATTCCACCATCAGTAGCAAGTTATACCAGTTATCTTGTCACTCATTGATGAATAGGCATAGATACTGGTTGAGCTTCTGATTGACATGCTCTGTCTGTCTATTAGTTTGTGGATGCCAGGCTATAGAGGAGGCTAGTTAAATCCTCAGTAGTCAATAAAGTTTCCTTGTAAATAGAGCTATGAATTGAGGTCTACAGTCCGAGATTATATATCTGGGCAGTCCATGGAGTCTCCATATCTGGTGCAGGAACAACCTTGCTGCTTCTTCTATAGTTACTGTTGTGTGTGTTAGAATAAAGTGAGCTCTCTTTAACATAGAGTTCACTACTATCATGATGGCATTGTATCTAGAGGACTCAGAGAGCTCTACTACAAAGTCAATGCTGAGGGTATCCTATTGGACATCTGGTACTGGAATATAGTAGAGCTCTCCAACTAGGGGCTTTCTAGAGGGCTTTGTGTAGAGACAAAGATCACAGGTGCTCATATACTACTCTATATACCTAGATATCTAGGACCATTAATAGTTCCAGAATACTAGCTCTAGCATCTTCCATTTACTGGGATGTCCTGCAATCTTAGTGTTATGGTACAGAGAGACTATCTTTCTGCTCAAGTTAGGGGTCCAGAGTATGTAAACCTTTTCTTGAAAACAAAACAAACTATTTATGTTCAACCATTCTAACAAATGAACCATCCTTATGGCAGAGCATTGAAGTTCTTGGGCAGCCTTGGCAACTGGTTTTTCCAGGTCTCTGAAATGGTTACCCTTGCAGACTTTAGATAGAATGCTCTGTTCTGCTCCCATCAGCTCTACTTCTTCTAGGGTGTAGATGGCCAGGAACTCTGGACAGAGTAATACCATATTCTTGTTATCAGAGGATCCATTGCCATGATCTAGTCTCCAAGATAAGGCATCTAGTTTCTTCATAGATTGTCTGGGTTGGTGACAGAGGGTGAAATTGAACCTCACTAGGTAAAGGAACCAACATGCTTGCCAACAGTTTAGCTTCTTGGTGATCATAAAATATTCTAAGTTCTTGTGATCTGTCTAGATCTCCACTCTTCTAGTGTATAAATAATAGCAAGCATCTCCTTGTTGTGGATCTTGTAGTTTTGTTCCACTGGAGACAAGGACTTGCTATAAAATGCTACTGGATGCCACTTGCAATCCTTTGTAGACTGTTGAAATAGGACAGTGTTTGTAGCATAGTCCAAACTGTCTACTTTGATCTGGAAGAGTTCTGAGTCATGAGGTGAGACTAGTACCAGGGTAGAAGTCATAGCCATTTTGAGAGCTTTAAAGGCAGTCCATTCCTTGTTTCTCCACTCCCATATCTGATTAGAGCATGTCAGGTCAAAAAGAGGTCAGGCTATGGCTGAGAGGTCTTGGATGAAATATCTATAAAAGTTAATGAAATCCAGAAAGGCTTGAATATCAGTCTGCAACTCTAGAGTGGACTATTCCTGGACTCCAGTAATCTTAACAGGATCTATTGAGACCTTGTTTTTTGATACCACTAGGCCTAAGTACTTGATACACTTCTTCTAGAACTCACACTTCTTCAGATGGAGGCAGAGCTTGTATTGCACTAGGATTTCTAGTACTCTCTGGACAGCCTTGGTATACTGTTTGATGGTCCAGGTAAAGATGAGAATATTGTTCAGGTACACTACCACTATCCCTTTAGCAATAAGGTCCCTGAAGATATCATTCATTATTGTCTAGAAGGTGGCCAGACTGTTAGTCATTCCAAAGAACATTACCAGAGGTTTGAACAGGCCACAGTTGGTATAGAAGGTAGTCTTTCACTCATCTCTGAGCTTGATACATACATTGTTGAAACTCCAGTAGACGTCCAGTTTGGTAAAGTATCTGGCTCCACAGAGTTGCAACACGAGTTTGGAGATGAGGGGTAAGGGGTACTTGTTCCTTACTGTTATGGAGTTGAGAGCCTGGTAGTCTTATACCAACCAGAGAGAACTGTCTTTTTTCTTGATGAAGAATACTAGGGCAGTCATAGAGAACTTGGATAGGCATATCCATCCAGTATGCAGGTTTTCCTATAGGAAGGCATCCAGCTCCTTCTGTTTGACAGAAAAGAGAGGGTAGACCTTCATAAACTTAGGCTCAGAACCTAGAATAAGCTCTATCACATAGTCCTAGTGGCAGTGCTCCAGCAAGATATCAAAATTGTCCTTGGCAAACATGAATTCAAAGCCTTGGATGTAAGGGGGCAAGAAAGCAGAGGTCACTTGCATCTCTACACTCTGTTGCGTTCCTTCTATCAACTATTGAGAGATGGTAGCTGAGGCTTGTATCGCTTCTTTAGAGAGCTCTGGGAGCAGTCTAGTGATAAACAGTCAGTCTCCAGACTCCCAATCTCATCTGTTGGTTCTATGCAGGGCTTTGAGTTCCTTCTCCTCTTCATCCAAAAGAGAAAGGAGTTCTGTCCAACAGTGCTGCAGAGCTTGAATCTCTTGTCTCTTCTTCAAGGTCTGTTCTCTCCAAAAGGTATGATACTCTTTACACTGGGGTGGGCACTATGTCATATAGATTTCTTCTTTTTTCCAGTTAACTTTGGAGTTGTGATCTTTGAGCCAAGTGTAGCCAAGGATTAGTTTTTGCTTCCCTATGCTAGAAATGGCTAGGAGTATCTGTTCCAAGTGGGTTTTGTAGTGGAGGACTACATTTACGACTTCTGATATTTGACTGGTCTTATCGGGGGATCTATCAATGTTGAAGACTGGTATAGGGCAGGAAATGGTCTAAGTGTTAATTCTTTTTGAGTGGACAAAATCATGATCAATAAAGCTTCCAGTAGCTCTACAGTCCAGAAGTGCATTGACAGAGTGGAGTTTGCTAGTATTGGTTGTACTGAGTTCCACAGCAAGGACTAGGGATGTTCTGCATGTGTCAAGGGCATTTGTGGAAAGCTCTTTGGGCAATCATCTTTTTCACTTTGGTCTCCAGAGTGCGAGGTGGCTGGCTGGAGCAGAGGGGTATGTATCTTTAGGTTCACTGTCACTTATATTAACATCTTCTATCTCAAGTACAGTAAACCTATTTACTGGGAGTGACCAGGGTACATGTCTTGCTAGCTGTTTTATGCAAAATTCTCCTTAATCAGAGGCTCCAATTCTTCTACTGCAACTATGTTCTTGAAAACTATTAGATCTTTGATCAACTCTTCCTGCTACTCTACCATGAGCTATCATATATTGAGATAATGTAGGCAGTCTTTTACGAGGTGGCCAGTCTCTCTGCAACAGTAGTTCTGAGGGATTGGGGTAGAGGCAGAGGTGGAGGTCTGGAGGGAGCAGGTATAGGGAGGACTGGAGCAGTTTGAACCATAGTAAGTAGGGCTGGACAGGGGGCAGAAACTCTAGAAAAGAGGAATGGAATAGTACTAAGCATTGCAAAGACTAAAAGACCTCATTGACCAGCTGGACTTGGTCAATTCTTTAGGCTGCTTGATACCAGGCCTCTGGATCCATGTCAGCAGATCTTCTATAGGGCATAGTGGCAATCTGGCTCTGGATATTCACCCTGAGTCCATGTCTGAATTTTACCACTAGAGTATCACAAACTTCATTTAGACCATAACTCTAGGAATAGTCAACTGATTTCAATAATCTAAATGGCCACTGAAAGCTCTTAAGAAGACCTTTCAAATGGTACCAAAAACATCTCAAGGCAATCAGTATTCACCAAGTTATCAGCAGATTAGTCAGTGATTACCAAGTTACTAGACACTAAATTGCTGATATCTCAAGAACCACTTGACATAATTGTTTGCTTCAACAACTATCATAAAGCTCTCTTTAATGCACTTCTTTTGGCTATAAATAGAACCAAAGGCAATAAAACTGTATATCTGAGAATAAACCTTAGACTTAACAACATCTTTTGCTACTGTTTAAACTTCACTTTTTTGAGCCTTTTGAATATTAAATTTCTCAATCACAAATCAATAAGTAGCCATTTGTGATACCTGTAGCAACTTAGCCTAAGACAACTTAATTATACTCCAAGTCTGAGTTGACAAGAAAAACTTGATGAAGTCCCTATTTGATTCTGTATACTACTTATACAACTACTACATGGTTTGTGCACTACTTTTCCACACTCACTATGTGATGTCATTATATAATGCAACCCTGTGATACCCTAACATGTGACCATGATATGTGATATTATTATATGATACTTTTCTGCACTCCTTTCTTGTATAGTAAGTCCAAATAAGAAGAGAAAAGAAAAAGAAAAAAAAGAAATATAAATAATGACTTAGCCATTTTGCCAAATTATGACAATACCATGTTGTGGAGGATACTAGTCATATACCTAGTAGTCTATAGAGTTTCTTAGTGAACAGAGCTATGAACTGCAGTCTATGGTCTAAGACAATATATTGAAGGAGCCCATGGAGTTTCTAGACATGGTGGAGAAACAGCCTTGCTACTCCTTCTACTATGACTGCCATGTAGATTGGAATGAAGTATACTCTTTTCAACACTCAGTCTACTACTGTTATGACCACATCACAACCAAAGGATTTGGGAAGCTCTACCATGAAATTGATACTGAACATGTCCTACCACATTTTGGAGACCAGAAAGGGATATAACTTGCCCACTAGAAAGTGTTATGTAGGTTTTGTATGCAAGTAGAGATCATAGGTACTAATATATTGGCCTATATACCTCAACATTTGGGACTACTAGTAGTTCTATAATACTAACTCCAGCATTTTCCAGTATCTGGAATATCCAGCTATCTTGGAGTCATAACACAACAAGATAATCTGTTTCTGCAATTCCAGGTTCTGAAGTACATAGATTTTGCCCCAGAATCTAACCAAACCATCTATATTGGACCATTCTGAGAAGTGTAACAATTTGTTGGTAGACTGTTGCAGCTTTAGGATAGCCTTTACAACTAGCTCTTCCAAGTCTCCATTGCAGTTACTATGGTAGATTTCAAAAAGCATCTTTTGTTTGACTCCTACAAGTTCCACCCATTTGAGTATCCTGATAGCAAAGAACTCCAGTTGAAGGAAGGTGATGCTATTATTATTTTCAGTTTTAGTTCTGTGGTTGGGTCTCCAGAATAAGGCATCAAGCTTCTCCATGGACTATCTAGGATAGTAACAGAGAGTAAAGTCAAAATGGGCAAGGTGGAGAGACCAACAAGCTTGGCAATGGTTAAGTTTCTTAGCTGTCATGAAGTATTCTAGGTTCTTGTGGTCTGTCTAGATTTCTACTAGATAAACTACTTCTTCAAGGAAATATCTCCATTATTTCAGAGCTTGGATGATGGTCAATATTTCCTTGTTGTGGATCTTGTAATTCTATTCTACTGGAGACAGAGACTTGCTGTAGAAGACCACTAGATGCTACTTCCCATCTGTGGATAACTGTTGTGACAAGACTACTCCAGTAGTGAAATTAGAGCTATCTGCCTCAATCCTAAAGAGGTCCAAGTCCTGTGGGAACACCAATACTAGAGCAGAAGTTACTGCCATCTTGAGAGCATTAAAGGCCTTTCATTCCTTATTTGTTCAGGTCCAGGCTTGGTCAGCTCAAATAAGATCAAAAATATATTACACTATAGCCAAGAAGTTCTGTATGAATCTTCTGTAGAAGTTAACAAACTCTAAGGCTTAGATATCAGTCTTGTTTTTCAGAATTGGCCACTTGCAGACTCTAATAACCTTGACAGAGTCTATGGAAACTTTGTTCTCTGAGATAACCAGACCTGTAAGGAGACACTTAGTAGTCACATCTAGGAGGGCTTAGTATGCATTAGTATAGATAAGTATCATTTAGCTTGCCTTACAATCTGTGCAGCCATCCTCCCTATATACTTTCTCTCTAGTTCTTGTCTTTCTACTAGTACTAGATCATCTTATAAGGTAATTTAATTATTAATGTATGGTACATGTGATTGCCTAGCAATGTGCACAGATCATCTAGTATAGCCTTATGTACTAGTAGATGTACAGTAGAATACCTTACTCCAACATTGATTGGAGTTTCTGGACTATTCATTACTTCAACTTAAGTTCACTCTTGTCAGAGTACCTAGAGTAGATTAGGAACTGTACCATCCCTTTACAAGGCCTAGATACTCAATCTATGCCTTCTAGATTTCATACTCCCATGCATTTATCAATCTAGTAGAAAACATCCAGGAGTATAACACAAGAGGGATATAAATAGTATGGGAAAGCTTATGTAAGATATGTCTAGTTATTAGTAAGGGTTATATGATTGCAGGAGATGGACATACAGACCAACAGACATTTGTATAAGTAATTGTACAATCTAACAGGGAACTCTATTGAGTTCTTCCTGAACAACCATCTTGGTTGAGTTCTAAGTCCTTATAACTGCACACTAACCCAAGAACTCAATATCTACTGTTGATCTTGTATCTTGCAGCCTCAATATGCTCTATTCTACTTACTCTTATTATCCTTGCTAGTGAGCATAGCACTCATAAGCATCTTGAATAACAGGTCCTAGCTGTAGAGAGGACTTCACTGTTAGTTAAAGACAATGGGTAGAAGGCCTGGACAAAACTTGTGTCCCTGCCTGAGACCTAATCTCTATATTAAGTGGGCTTGTATATAGCATTTCACTATTAGCTCTGTGCTACTGGTCTATTGTAATCAGTCTACACAGGGGAATGATAATAACCTCTTAAAGGCCTGTCTAGCTTAGAGATTCTCTTCTCAAGGATAATATTGTTTCATTCTTCTAGTCAGTAGCTAGTCATAAGTTCAGATGAAAAAGATTGCTCTTTCTCATATGAGAAATCATTATCATCATTATCATTATCACCACCATCACCACCACCACTATATATATCTCAACAACAACAACAACAACCTGCAGAGCAACCTGCTGCTCCTACACCTCCTCTTTTCACTTAGAAGAAGCAACTTCTTATCTTAATCACTGGCCTACAGCAGTAGGTGGCTACCCTATTACAACAAAGTGGAGGAGTGAGAGTGAAGATAGTGAAATCCTCTTTGTTTAGTAGAAAGATAGAGGAAGTAGGAGTGTTTGTCAATAAAGTTCATTTGTATCTAAGGATAAAGATGACAGAGGAGTCAGAATCAACAAAGATGGCCTGGGTGCTATCTTATGTGCAGGGAGGGGTGGCAGAGGCATGGAAGGACAATCTGTTGGATAAGTTGTCAAAGAGAAAATCAGAAGTAGAGATGACAGAAGAGTTATTTAGTAAAATGAGAAATGAGTTTGGAGAAACAGCAGAGGAAGAAAGAAAAGTAGAACAGTTGAGGACAATAGAACAGAGAAGAAAGACATGCAACAAGTATGTCCAAGAATTTAAGAAGATTGCAAGAGGGAGCAAGTATAAGAGATAACCCCTTATAGAGGAATTCAAAAGAGGGTTAAGTAAAGGGATTAAGAGGAAATTAGCAGAAGCAAAGAGCCCTCCCTGTATAATTAAGGAGTAGCATGAAAGTAGAGTTAAAAAAGCTAGAGAGCCATGAAGGAGTAAGTAGCAGTGAAGGCACTGTTAGACAGTAGAGCAACAGGCCTGTTTATGAATATCAAGTTCACAAAAGAGAAAGAATTTAACCTAGAGAAGTTAAAAATTCCCTTGTTAGTAAGGATGTAGATAGAACAGTAAATGTTGGGGGAGCAATCACTCATCAGGTGGAGTATAACATGTTCTTTAAAGGATATATTGAAAGAGCACAAATGGATATATATAACCTAGGGAAAACAGAGGTAATATTGGATATATTCTGGCTAGCAGCTTATAACCTAGAAATAGACAGGGAAAAAGAGGAGGTCAAAATGACATGGTGTCCACCAATATATAGAAAGAGGAAGCAAGAAACATAGGAGAGAAGACAAGTGAGAAAAACAGAGAAAGAAAAAAAAGTGAAGGAATTAGTATCTAAGAGATTCTAGAAGTAAAAGAAAGTATTTGGAAAGGAAAAATCAGAGAGAATACCTACCAGAAAGCCATGGGACCATACAACAGAGTTGAAAAAAAAAGTTTGTGTTAATATGTCAAGGAAGAGAAAAGTATATTCGCTGTCAAGAGAAAAAAGAGAGAAGGTGCAAGCATTTATAGAGGATCAGTTGCAAAAAAGATATATTCAACCATTAAAATCACTACAGACCTCACCAGTCTATTTTGTAGCAAAGAAAGATAGAAAAAGGAGAATGATACAAGATTATCATCATATAAACCAGTAGACAGTAAAAAGGTACTCCTTACCCCTAATTGCAGATATCCTAGATGGAGTAGAAAAGAAAAAGGTGTTCACAAAACTTGATCTTAGATGGGGATACAACAATGTGAGGATCAAGAAAGATAATGAGTGGAAGGCAGTATTTACAATACATATTAGGGCATATAAACCAATAATCATGTACTTTGGACTGATAAACTCCCCTGCCATCTTCTAAACCATAATAAATGACCTATTCCAAGATATGATCAATTAAGGAAATATAGCTACATTCATTGATAATATAATAGTTGCCATGAACACTGAGGAAGAGCATGATGAGTTTCCTATAGGCACTTGTTAGTAGATGCAATCTCTGCAATCCTTTCATCAAAGAAAGATTGTTTAGTACTTCTTGTAGCAGAGCAAAATGAGTGCCAGTCCTGTCTGGCTCCTGTGTGTCTGTAAGTCTTGAGTGCAGGAGTGCACTCATCATTCCACCACTCCTTGGATTGAGTTGTAACAGTAATGGACCTACTAGTGAATACTCTAGAGACAGCCTCAGAGAGTGAGTTCAGGCTAGCAACTGAGTCCAGATCAGAGAAGTTGAGAGTATGGAGCCTTCTGTTGACTGAAGAGAGAAAAGCTCTCTTTTCATTACTATTGTGTTTGAGGACCTTCTTGCTAAAGTGAATGTTCTCTAGTGAGATAGGAAGGTCAACCAGTAGGGGAGCATGATCCAAGGGTAGTCTACGATCAAGCTCGATATGATATGAGATCTGAGAAACACTTATGCCTAAAAAGATAAGGTCTATGACTGAATTAGCATGACCATCAGTATCCAAATAGTGAGTAGGGACAGGAAGTGCTGGCAGTGAGTGCATGAGACCAAAAGAGTCAGCCAGGTCTATCAAGGCCTAACCAGTTGCAGGATGAGCAGAAACAGACAGATTCTACTCTACATCTCTGATGTTAAAGTCCCCACCCATGTACAGCAAGTTGGAGATGTTGATAACTTGATCTAGCATAAACTTAACAGCTAACTGGCAGTCATCTGAGTAGACATTCATGAGAAAGTAACACTCTCCCCTGTTAAAGAAAGACAGTAGCAGAATATCACAGTGATCAATCACATCTCTTCTCAAGCTAAACCTAAATCTAGACAAGCAAGAGTGAATAAAAGCCATGACTCAAGGAACATCCTCAGAGTCCTTGGGGGGCTGGACCACCTGGGTCCAGTCTGGATGAATAGGAGTACCTACTACTCTGTTTCCTTCTAGAAGAGTGGTAGATGGCACATAACAAATAAAGTTCCAGGGTGGCTCCTGGATAAAAAAGATGTCATAGTAGTCCTTTTGGGACTCTAGAAAAGTATCAACCAGCACATAGTTCTTGCAAACATTCTGTGAATATATGCATAGTTTAGTTGTACTACACATGATCAGAGATTGCTTACTCTAGGATGTTGGATGTTGCTATTGCTAGCATGGCTTGTGTGCAGCTCAGCAGCCTTGTTAGAGTGCCACTGCCTGTCAAAGCAGTAGCACCAGAAAGGACACTTAGTATCATCAGCAGAGTGCTCACCCTTGCAGTTTATACACTTGAAGGTGTGAGGGCATGGAGTGCCATCTGCAGTTGCCTCTCTAGAAGGGTTGGACTTAGGGTTGGCTTTGCAGCACCAAGCCATAGACCTGTGGTTTTCTACTCTATATGGTCCACCACACTTTTGACACTTAGCACCTTGAGCACAACAAGTGTAGATAGGATGTCCCCAGTACCAGCAGTTGCAACACTGGGTAACCCCAGGATGCATAGCAGTCCCCAGACTGTGGCTGTGTGATGTCCAAAGTTAGTTAAATGAATGGTTAATAAGGGTCTTGCCCTTGGTTCCCTTCTGAGAATCCTAAATGTCAATCCAAATCACAGATATGTCTGAGCTTAGAGATACCTTTATAATGCAAGGGCAAGAAGCAAGCACTACCCCTTCAAAGACAGGAGTGCTAGCAATAACAGCCTCAACTTGAGCCTGTATAATGGAAAAAGAAGAGTTGTTTCTCCAATAAGGAACATCTAAGATCTTCAAGAACAACTTGGACTGTGGCAGACAAGTCTCCACCACAGTACTGGCAGTCAAGCCAACAACTTTCTTAAGTTACTGCTTGATAATCTTTAGCTCTGTTGCTGATGTAACAAAGTTGGTCAACATAGAGACACTGTCCTATGCCTTATGAACTGACTTGACTCTTAACTTAGAGTGAGCCTCAACTAAGCCCCTATTACAGGACTCAACTGCAGAAGCAGCATTGGCTGCAACAACCTCTGTAATAGGAGTGTCAAGTGGAATCAACACTTGGTACCTTGTAGACCCATGTGTTGTCATTTTAGGTGCCCTTAAGGCACCAGAGTAAGCAGCACCTCCCTTGTTAGGAGAAGCACATGGCAAAGGCTAGTCTAACTGGGAATTAAAGTCTCCTAAGTGGTACAGACAGTGTTTCTGCATTGGGTGATAGCCTAATTCTTGGAATCAACACAACCTTTCCTGCAAACCTTCTATCTTTGCTAATAATCCTACATTGGAGCACTTTCCTTCTTATATTCAACACTACCATTCTTGTCCCATTACAAAGTCCTTCTCCTGGATCCAAGTTTCTTAGCAAGATAGCTGAACAGCCAACTTTGAGACAAAGTAAAGCAGGAGGTAATTCACCAGTATTAAGTTATTAAAGGAATTCTGCAGAATAAGCATGGTGCATTCCATCTTCCTCAGACACAGAGTCCATACTTCTCAGCATATGGACCTCTGTATTTGGCTCTGGATTAAACTGTTGAAGAATAGCTTTATTAATATTGTATACTTCATCATTTCTAGAACAGAGAATGATGCAATCCAAAAAGTACTGGTCATCTTTAACCCCTTGATGGCTAATCCTTGAATAGACTCTGTTAATGAGAGTGTTGAGATCAGTACAAAGCATAGACTGAGAAACTTGAATTATTTCACTGTCATCTATTGTTGTACCAGCACTAATTTCCAATAACCACTGAGTATGATGATCATTAGCTTCAGAATGGCCTAAGCATATGTTATGTCCGAGATAAAAGAACTTGATGTTTTTCCACAAATTTCCTCTACAAAAAAATACTGCCACCACTTGTTGACATATTCCTCCAGGCACAATAGGCAAAGTCTGACAAAAGTCTCCACCAAATACCATAGTGATTTTACTAAATGGATGATCATTCTAAACAATATGTTAATTTAGTAGGTACTAAGTCCAAGTTAACACTTACTTCAAGTAAATCTCTAAAACATTGATCAACAGCATCTATAGCATACTTATGCTGCATAGGAACTTCATCCTACATAATAACCTTGGTCTATTGGATGACTGGAAACGTATAACTATTACACTTGAGTCCAGCCACAGAGTCTTCATGAATAGGAATAGAAATCTTAAAGTGTGAGTGAGATATTCTTCCTCCATCCAACAAAAGAGCAGCAATTCTAGATGATGCCATACACAATGCTACTTGTCCTCTTCTTCTAACCTCAGCAGCAATAGTATTACAAAGAAAAGTCTTTCCACAACCACTAATAGCATGAATGAAAAAAATGTGATCCTGATTGTTGATAATAGACTCCAAGACAGCATCAAAAGCAGCAGCTTATTCAAGGTTGAAGATTGCTCTCTGCTTATTTACCAAAGTTGCCATTTCATCTGCATCATACTGCTCAGCCTGTAAGAGAGGATTGGGTATTCTGTAACTCCACTCTTACTATAGAAGAGGCATAGATGGAAACTCAACAAGACTTCTTCCCATTCCTACCAATATTCTGTTTAGATCCAAAGGCCATAATCATAAATATCATTCTCTGGTATCTTCTAGTCAGCTTGGTAGTAGTTCATTTGACATAGTTTGTGCTTGATATCATCACATAGTCCAGTTTTGAATTGGTCCCAGAGAATATAAGGCTCAGCTACTTCATCAGTTAGCAAGATTACTACTAACAACCAACAACATGCTATTCCAGACTATATTACAATTGCTTCCTCCAAGCAAATCCTCTACTCATGATCATCCTCCAAGCAAATCCTCCACTCATGATCATCCTCCAGTAATCCTCTTGCCATACATGCCTCCTTGAATAAGATAAACACTTGGCTATTCCAGGTCCTCAGATATTCCCAATTCTTTCTACCTTTAAACATAATCAAAAAAAGTTGTAAAAAAAACTACTCTCCCTTGGATAGTGATACAAAGTACATTCTTCCAATTACCTTGGCATACTGTCTTGGATGCCATGACTTGGCTTTAGCATTCCAGGTATAGTATTGAGGGAACTACCAGTAGGTAAGACCCAAACTATCATCATGTACAGAGTTATAATCAAAATAAGCAGTAAACTGAGTCTTTTCTACATTTTGCCTAATTAATACTTCATTGACAGTCTGGTGTGCATAAAAGTCAACATAGTGTTTATTGGAAAAATGAACAGGAAGATATTGGATAGCTGGTGACTCTCCATGTATATTAAACTCAAAGATTTTCTAGCAAGCTTCTATTGGATCGATAAACTGACCATCCAAGTGTGCTTTGATCTCATCCTGCACCCCATCACTAATCTCCACAGTTGCTCTATCAGGACCCTCATAGATGTACTTGCTGAGATACTTGATAGTTCCCAATGCAGCAGGAACCTTTATATTGATATGACAATCAAAGAGAAGAAGAAGTTGAGGACAGTAAGGAACCATATATTGATTGGTAAACCTGGTTCCATTGCATTCAAAAACCAAGCCATTGTCAGGCCTAGCATAGAGTGGGTAACTGTCCTCAGTCCAATCTGTTCTCTCTCTATAGTCTTTGGAAAAGTATTTACTACATTGTTCATTGACCATACACTTGGCTTGGGGATTATCAACACCACATGGACCATACAACATATACTTGGTGACTTTTGTATAGAGAAGAGGATTGAGCTGAGAATCAGATAGTTGAGCTGAGATCATAGAGTTTATATGATAAGAATCTCAAATATGATCTTAAGGATGAAGAAAGATGAGTAGATGAATATGGGGAAGATCTCTTTTTTGGAACTCAATAGTGTAAATATAAGCTACTGCAGTACCAAAGAAGCCATTATCAATCAGCCTGAGGAGCACTTTCTTCTTCTGCTCAAAGATCTATGATACAATATCAGAATGATCAGTAGCTGCCTGTCTAGGAAAAAGACTTTGAACAATTTCTGGCCACTTGGGATTAGTAGTCATAGTAAGAAATAGATCTAGTTTGTGAAAATGCCTGCAAATGGCCATAGTATCCTGGAACAACTAAGTTATAAACCTGGAACTCCCCACATAAGAAGAAGGAAGAATAAGTTTGTGTTCCAAATATCTAATATCTTCTCTATCATACCTATCATGTACAGCAGCATCCTGTAGTCCCTGGTAGAGCTCTGATCTGAAAGTATATTAATGTGTCCTAGCCCAATTGAGTTTCCTCTATTCATAATTTGCCTATGTATTAACAACAAACTACTAAAATAGCTTTCCACCATAGAAGAGAGGTAGCTGAGGACCATCTCTGATATGAAGATAATAGACATAGTAGTATGTATCAGAGACCACCTGTGAGCAAGCCCATTCCTTTCCATTTCTCTGTCTTCTATTCTCCTCTCATTCTCTTAGTTGAGCACCATAAATTGGAATTCTTGGGTACTATCCATTCTCCTCCTTTGAAAACAACAGAACATAATGAAGAGTAGCATATAAAGGACTGTTCTAGCTTATATGCTCAAGCTATCCTCCTCTTGCCTATAATACCATATTCCTATTATTTATTGCATAATGGACTCTTTTCTCAGAAATAATAACTGCAATCTCTTTAGCAGTAGACAGATTGTGAGTTTGTTGATCATGCTGTAGATCTATATGCAATCTAATCCTAACCTCCTACTGTTCATCTGCTGGTTTGCCCCTAATAAGCTTATATACATAATGGTACTGGCCAATATATGAATGACTATCCAGAAGCATTGTCTGAATATTGTTTATTACCACAGGATCCAGATTATTGTTGTTGGCTCTTCTGATATTAAGCTATTCTGCTATGTCAAGGATATAGATTTGTATATACATTAGAGTCTGATCAGCATAAGAAAAGAGAGCACCAGTGAGATAATAAAGCTCTCCCTGGATTTTAAAACAGTAGGGGCCTAACTGCCTAGTGACTGAGTTGTTGATTTTGACTCCTTCTGAAGTCATAGCAAATACTGCATTATACTATCATATATTATTGTAAAATTCTCTTGAGAAATAATCATCTCTAGTTAAGTAATTGTGGAGGATTCCAGTAAATGGTTGGAGAAAAGGCAATTGGATCTGTAAACAGCACATGCCAAACTTGGGATGATTGATCCTTGAGGAAGTAAGTTTTTCACACTCAAAGTAGAGAACATGATAGTGAACAGATAACAGTTAGCATGCCCAAGTTGCTATACTGTATATTAGCCTCCAAAAATGGCTGTTTAGCAGATAGATAAAATACAGGATGAGAAACAGGTAATAGGATATCAACAGCTTCTTAATCCTGATAATTTATAAGAATATAGAATTTTATTGAGCACAAATCAACATACCTGAATCATATTATCTTCTATATCAAGTTCTTGAATATTTCCTTCTCTAACATCCTATAATATCTAATTAGAATTCATTTATCAATAATTAATAAAATTTGTTACTTACAACTCTTAGAATGTTTTCTTGCATATTCCTATCCACATTTAGGTCTCTATTATCTCTATCATTTTCAAAAATTTATTACTCTTTATAATCAAGAACATTTGTATCTTCATTTTTCCATTCCTCCATTATTTGATTAATTTGAACCTCTTCCATCTGTTTCTGTCTTCCAGCTTCTACTGTTGTGATATATGCTCTAGGTTCCTGGATGGTCCTTTGTTGTTGCCCAGTAAGTTGACATCTATATAAATCAAGTATGACATTCTCAAGAGTTTGTGAAATATATATAGAAGTCAAGTAAAATCTTTTTCTTTCTCTTTTCCTATCTCTATTCCAAATAGAAGCTAGAGGAACATTTTGAAGCAAAACAGATAGTTGATGGTTCTCTGAAATAACCACATATTATTGTGCTTGCTTCTTAGCTTTTCTAGCTCAATATTCTTTTTCAACAAAATCCATCTCTCACAATAATCTTACTGTCTCACTTATAACTATTTTAAGAATAAAGATATACTATTACTTCTAAAAAGGAAATTCTTACTCTAAATAACTCTTTTAAAAAGCAGTTGTTATTCCTTTGCATATAAGGATTACAATGAACCCCAAGTACCAGATTACTAATAAAAAGATATATAGATATATTACTGTAGCACTGCTCAAGAAAACAGTTTGTCTAGAAAGGTAGATCTGAGCCTAGTCATACCAATCATGCCCTATACTATAGTTGTAGAGTATTGTCCCCTTTATACCTAGGATCTAGTATCTAGTCAAGGTATAGAAAAAGTAGAGAGATAAAAGAGCAAAGAGGGAGAACAGGGAATAGTAATTGAAGACAAAAAAGTTAATGAGCTGGCATAGTACTATTACTGTATATTTGTATATATTTGTTTTACTCCCATACATCCAATTTGGGTTGAATATGAAAAGAGAAGGGTTGTGATAATTGAATTTACTGTTTTCAAATTTTTTAAAATAAAAGAAAAAAATAAAATAAATCACAATTTTTTTTTCCAATTTTCCCTGATTTTTCTAATTTTTAATAAATTTATTGTATTTTTGAGTAAAAAGAAAAGGTATAGAAATAATTAGGTACAATTAATTAGTAGATATCATTTTTATATTTGGTTTCATATATATAATAGATAAAATTTTCATCTGGACCTCTAGTCCAACTTGAACCCTCTACTAATTCTGAGTGAAGTTAACACTATATTATTTGTTAGATTGCTGCGCTCTCTTTCTCCAACAGTCTATATAAGTATAATAGTAAGTAGTCTTGTATATGCACTACAGTACACTATACTCTCTTCCTCCAGTAGTCTTGTTTTTAGTGTGTAAAGTAAGTAGTACTATATATAGTCTGCTATACTATTTTCCTTTAATAGTTATCAGTTCACTATACTGCTTTCCTCTAATAACTTCCAATAGTATTGTCTGCACTGCACTACACTCCTTTCCTCCAATAGTCTGCAGTATGCTATACTTCTTTTCTCCAATACTTTCTCTAATTTTCTGCCTTTTTTTTCCAATTTTTCCTGAATTTTTTCTAATTTTTAATGAATTTATTGGAATATTTGAGTAAAGAGAGTGCTATTAGATAAATTTTAGTCATAATTAGGTGAAGCTTTGTTATGCTTATTTAGTGCCATTATTTCCCATATTCTTCTTACATATATAGTAAATTCTGCTTGGTAGCTTTACAGTTACTCTATCTTAGTCAAAATTGATGCTAATTTCTTTTACTCCCAGAAGTAATATTAAAATAAGATTTGATCTTAGACTAGATATATGTAATGCACCTTTCAGAGTTACTTTTCTGTTAATACCTCCTACCATTGCATTGAAGATAACATCTCCTCTACTAATAATGTTGAAAGTAGCCCTCTTTCTAGCTGTTAGTCCAGTAATAGGTTGGCTTATTGGGGTATATGATATAAATGATAAACAGTTAATAAAACAATAGTTATTTATTCCAGAGTCTAGTAAGGTAAGAGCCTCTATTCCGCTATTTGATTCTGTACAACAAATAATGTGCTCTTCAAGTGCTTTTCTATCTACTCTTATCCCTATTTTGTCAAGTTTCTGTTCAACTTTTTGTCTAGAGCTATTGGTCGAGTTTTTGTTAGGAAATGAAGTTTCTTCAGGGAATAGAGTGGTGAGTACCTTGAGTTTGTTGTCATTTGTCATCATTAAAGCAAAGACTGGTTTATTTCCTTTCTTTTCTGTAGTAGCTGTATTAGCTGTAGTGCCAAATTTGAAATCTCTCTGTTTAGTACCTATTATCATTTCTTTAATTTCTTCTCTTTTGCCAAAACCAAATAAGAACTGCCCCTCCTTTCCACCTCCCTTCTAGTAGCACATCTCTATAGTATAACCTTGTTTTTTATATTTGGGATTTGAGCAGATAAGAGAGGTTCTTGGTCATTGTCTTGGGGTCTCTGTTTGCAATACTATAGTACTCTATTCTATATAAGTGGAATAGTTTCTCTTAACTCTTGTATTCCAGATCTAAAGTCTAAAGATAGCTTCTGAAGATGTCATATTGATATTATAGAGTGTAGCTATAGCAGAGTTCCATGAGCTCAATAGTGAGTTTATGACAATGTTCTTGAAATTCTGATCTGAAATATTAGTCTCTAGAGCTTTTGCACTCAACCATTTGTTCTGCATGCTAGTAATGTAGTTATCAAAGTCAAAGTTGTCAGTATATATCATATTTTGTAGGTTTTGCTTAGTATTCAACCTAGCTATATTTAATGCCTTTTCATAGTTGTCAATGTATGATGTTTAAGCTTGTGCAGTAGTGCTGTCAATATTAATTCCTTGACCTATAGGATTCTTGGTATTGAACATGAGTAGTCCAAGTATCCAGACATTACAAATGGTCTATTCTTTTAGAGACAATAAGTCAGAATTCTATAGGATTTCTATAGGTGGTTTTGTTGATATAAATGCTAATAATGGTTGCTTTATAGATCTATCAAGATATCTATATATACCCCTTGAGATTGCTGCTACTTTGATCATTTGTTTCTAGAACAGCCAATTGGTTTTATCAAATTTGTCTTCATTTGCAAAAGTAGATATAGGTTCTGCTAGGTATGACATAGTACTAAAGTATTTTGTTCAAGTGTTTTTTTTGGGGTTATTAGTGCTTAGAGCCAGAGTCCATAACACAAAAGTAAGTTAATTATCTCAGCTATTGACTTACTAGTTAATGTTTGAGGTTTCTTCCATTTTATTAGGGTTCTTATACTCTTTTTTTTAGATACTTGGTAATCTAATTACTAGTTCTATCTACTATAGCGTGGTTATTACCAGGTCTATAGTGGGTGTAGTAAAAGGTTAGTTGGTGGATGTAGGCAGAAATTGGTAGTAGTTGGTGGAAGCGATTGAAATTAAAATAGTAGTACTGGATAGTAATTGGTGGCTTCAGTATGTTGTCTTAGGCACCATTTCCTGTATATTAGAGGAGTTTTGTTCCAAATCTAACAAAGAGGAGGCTAGCAGAGGCAAAAAGCCTCTCTAGCACAATAGAAAAATGGTAAGAAAGGTTGAATAGAAACCAAAGGCAGAGTAAAGCACAAGAGAGAATATTAGAGAAAAATGCAGTACACCCATAGAGAAATATATAGCCTAGGGGAGGCTTTAGTAAAGAATCATATAAAGGAAGAAGAGGACAGATTGTATAAAGGAAAGAGGACTAGAACTTTAAAGGAGAAGCATAGAACAATTAAAAGGAATAGGGGCTAATAAAAGACCCCAATGCAATGGATATCAATAGAGAAAGAGGGGAAGATAGGATGTGCTATATATGTAGAAAGTGAGACCATATAGCCAAAAACTATTGGCAAAGAAAGAGAAGAAAGGAGAGAGTAGTAAAAATATCACAAGAGTTAGCAAAAGACAATAGAAGAGCTTTTAGCTGGTCTCCTCAAATATGTACAGTATATTGTGTCTAGAAAAGCTAGAAAATAAAGTTTCTTGTCAAGGTAATATTGAGAAAGTGAAAGATGTGTGGCATATACTACAGTTACTAAAAGAAGTGTGGATGAAAGTAGGGTTGGAAAAACTGAAAAATCATAAAGGGATAATAGTAAAAGCACTATTGGATAGTAGGGCAACAGGCCTATTCATGAACACAAAGTTTGTAAAAGAAAAGGGATTTAAGCTAGAAAAACTAAAAAAACCCCTGCTGGTACAAAATATGGATGGGACTATAAATGTAGAAGAAGCAATTATTCATCAGGTGGAGTGCAATATGTTCTTTAAAGAAATGGATGTATACAATTTGAGAAAAACAGAGATGATATTGGATATGCTATAGTTAGCTGCCTATAACCCAGAGATTGACTAGAAGAAAGGAGAGGTAAAAATGACATGGTGTCTACTGATATATAGAAAGAGGAAGCAAGAAATACAAGAGAAAAGATAAATAAGAAAGATAAAAGAAGAAAAAACAGTAGAGAAATTGGTATCTAGGAGATTCTAGAAGTAGAAAAAGGTATTTGGAAAGGAAGAATCAGAAAGAGTACCCACTAGAAAGCTATAGAACCATGCAACAGAGTTGAAAGAGAGATTTGTGTCAAGGAAAGGGAAAATGTATTCACTGTCAAGGGAGAAAAGAGAGGAGATACAAGTATTCATGGAGGATCAACTACAAAAGGGATATATTTGGCTATCAAAACTGCCACAAACCTCACCAGTCCATTTTGTAGCAAAGAAGGATAGAAAGAGGAAAATGGTACAAAACTATTACCATATAAATCAGTAAATAGTAAAGAATGGATACCTTTTATCTCTAATTGCAGATATCCTAGATGGAGTAAAAAAAAAGATGTTCACAAAACTTAATCTTAAATAGAGATACAATAATGTGAGGATCAAGGAAGACAATAAATAAAAGGTGGCATTCATAACATATATTAGGACATATGAACTAATAGTCATATATTTCAGACTAACAAATTCCCTGGCCATCTTTCAGACCATGATGAATAATCTATTCCAAGATATGATCAATCAAAGAAATACAGCAACATTCATTGATGATATAATAGTAGTCATGGACACTAAAAAAGAGCATGATGAGCTGGTAGAGAAGATATTGAAGAGGCTGAAAGAAAACAACCTGTTTGTCAAACCAGAAAAGTGTTGGTAAAAAGTAAAAGAGATAGAATTCCTAGGTGTAGTGATTGGACATTAGAGTGTGAAAATACAAAAGAAGAAAGTAGATGAAGTTCTAAGCTAGCCAGTACCAAAAAATATAAAGAAAATGCAAAAGTTTCTAGGGTTTGCAAACTACTATAGACAATTTATTAAGAACTTTGCTAGGATTGCAGCCCTTTTGCACCTACTAGTCAGAAAGGAGGAAAAGTGGAGGTAGAGAAAAGAGTAGAGAAAAGTATTTAGGAGATTAAAAGAAATATTTATAATAGAGCTAGTCTTAGCTATCCCAGATTTAGATAAGGAAATGAGAGTGCAAACAGATATCTCAGACTATGTGACAGGAGGGGTACTATTGATAAAATGTAGGAATAAAAAGTGAAAACTGGTTGCCTTTATCTCTAAGTTATTAAATATAACTAAATAAAACTATGAAATCTATGATAAAGAAATACTAGCAGTAATTTAGTGTTTGAAATCATAGAGGTACTACTTGAAAGGGGTGAAAGTAAAGTTTGAATTCTAGATGGACTATAAAAACCTCTAATACTTTATGACTAGTCAAAAGTTAAACCAAAGACAAACTAGATAGGTATTGTATTTATTACAGTTTGACTTCACTCTTAAGCACATCCCAGAGAAGAGTATAGAAAAGGCAAATAAATTGAGCAGGAAACTAGATTAGTAGGAGAGGGTGAAAAACAACAACCAAGACCAGATGCTAATCAAGCCAGGGTAGATAAAAAGGATGAAAATATTAGTAAAGAAAAATAATCTAAGGAAAAAGATCAAGAAAGCACAGAAAAAACATAAAAAGGTAGTAAAAGCAGTGAAAAAACTAAAGAAAATAAGAATGAAAACACTGAGATAAAAAAATAAATGGTTAAAGAAGGGCTAATCATAAAAGAAGAACAAATATATGTCCTAGAAGAAGAACTAAAAAGAAAAGTGATACACTTATATCATAATACACTAGTAGAAGAACATGGAGGAAGATAAAAGACAACAGAGTTAGTTACAAGAAACTATTGATGGCTAGAGATGACAAAGAAGATGGGGAGATATGTAGAGAGATACAATGCTTGTCAACAATATAAAAATAAAACTGAGATCCTAGTAGAAAAACTAATATCCAATACAATTTTAGAAAAGCCATAGAGTCATATTTCAGTAGACTTCATTACCAAGCTACTTTTGGCATAAGGCTATAATGCAATTTTAGTAGTTTGTAATTGGTTCAGTAAGATGGCTTACTTTATACCAACTATAGAAAAAACATTAGTAGAAGAACTCACTAGACTGTTTAGAGACTATATTTGGAAATTGCATGGACTTCTAGAAAGTATCATATCAAACAGAGGAATACAATTTGTAGTAGAGATAATAAGAGAGTTGAACCAATTGTTGAGAATCTAGACAAAGCTGTTAACAGCCTATTATCCTCAAACAGATAGACAGATGGAGAAAATCAATTAAAAACTAGAACAGTACCTGAGGGTCTTTATTGATCATAGACAGGAGCAGTGGCCAGAGTGGCCGGAGACTACTGAAACAGAATTTGAAGGAAAAAAAAAAAAAAAATTAGAAAAAAAAAAAAAAGTAAAAAAAAAAAAAAAAAAAAAAAAAAAAAAAAAAAAAAGAAAAAAGAAAAAAAA
>Ga0153941_1000257_pt1 | contig 24340 bp, 17 predicted proteins | sample TSNJ025MetaG_FD_104733 | JGI IMG/M metagenome (GOLD analysis project Ga0153941, IMG submission 104733) | Attine ant fungus gardens microbial communities from New Jersey, USA - TSNJ025 MetaG | ecosystem: Host-associated > Fungi > Mycelium > Unclassified | place: USA: New Jersey, Brendan T. Byrne...
AGGAATATCGGGATATATATGATGCCCATTTTAAAACCTTTTGGGAAGAGCAAAATTATGGGTCACAAAATTCCATATCTCTGGACGAATTAACCGAAAGTCAATATAATTACTGGATATGCTATTGGGCTATTATGATGCTTCCTGAGTTTGAATACCAAACACCCCGGAATCCCCCAAGACAGTTTCCTTCTTATTATCATGAGGATTTATCCATGCTCCTGGAGTTGGAGAGTTCTGAGATATATTTGGCAGGTTCCGCATACGGGGCTGATCAGGGGACAACCATTCCTATTGATACTACCGTAAAATCTCTTACCATACAAAAGACATACACTGTTACCGGGCTCCTTTCTCCTTATTGTGAACAATGGGATATTCTGGGGCTGGGAGCAATGCCGGAGGGATTCTTGTCTCAGGAGGGAGCCGCGCAGATTAATGAAGCCATCCGGGTGGCAGAAGCGCATTATCCGAAAGATGCATCTGTTCGTGAGTCCAGATATCTCCTTATGCTTTATAATGCGGAGCAAAATAATAGAGACGCTGTTTCTTCCCTATTGTCTGTTTATAATCAATATGCAGCACCGACTTATAAACTGGAAGGCTACGTACAGGAATATGGGAATTTTTCCGGCTATCTGACCGGTATAAATCCAGATACAAATGAGGAAGAACTCCATTACTTTTACGGTAACGGCAATGTTGGAAGGATTTATACCGGTGTTACAGGACAACGTTTTCTGCTTACAGATCTGGTTGATAACCGCCTCCGGCTGGAAGGATTTGATCCCTTGCCGGTGGTGGAGCTGTCGGTTTCTTTATTGGAAGAATCCAATACCTTTTCCTTCCGTTTGAATAACCTGTCTTACCCCATAGAAGGTGACGCTGCTCAGATGATGCAATGGCTGTTTTTCGGCATATTGATCGGCATTACTGTCTGTGCATCCTTCCAGATTTTCTGGGTGCAGCTGCGGAAGCGGCGAAACAGTACCGTCACTATAATGTCCATTGGTGCCACGGATGGACAGGTTATGCAATTGATGCTCATTGAAATAATTATGCTTCTGGTGGTATCCTCCATAACAGGTGTCTTGTCAGGGGGAGCGGCGGCCAGACTGCTGCTGGCGGTATTGGATGCCCGACTGCATATTAATATCAGGAACCTGTCTGCCGGTATAGGCTGCAGCATAGCAGCTGTTTTTGCAGGTGCCCTTATCCCTGTCCTTCTGTCCGTGCGTACACCGCTTACCGGCAAAGAACAAGTATCAGCCAAAGTCCTGCACCTGAAACCAATCAAGAAAAAGGAGAGGCTTCTTAGATACCGCCATATCCAGATTCGGGGTATTATAGCCAATCGCGGCAGGACTTCATTACAATTACTTTTATTATGGCTGGGTTCGACTGTAGTTATCATTACAATTTTTTTGTGTAATAACGCTTTTAAGGATTACCGTAACAATGTGCAGCAAAACCAGATGCCTGATTATGCATTTACCGGACCCTATGCCATGTCCGGACGATTGCTGAAGGAGACCCTGGACAGTATTCCGGAAGGTACTGGGGCATATGCTTACATAACAGCAGAAAACGTATTGCTCCATTGTAATGACATCCTGGAAGAAAGTGCCATATTACAGAGCGCATATACCAATCCCCTGGGGAATGATATTTTTGAAGTCCTTCCGGACGGTGAGACTGCCGTTTATACCCGCATATATGGGACAGAGCCGGAGGGCGCTTATTGGGAACGGCTCCTTAACCTGCTGGAGGAGAATGGTATTGATCGAAACAGCCTTAACATGGAAGCTATTGCCAATGGAGAAGAAGGCATCTTGTTTGTGCCAATGTACCGTGCGGATGCGGACGGAAATGCGGTACAAAAGGAAACAGATAAGAATGCCCTGGAGGAGTTGTCTCCGGACGCCAGGTTAGGGTATCTGCTGGATGTCTCATATTCCGGTTTATATGCCGGACTATATAAAGAAGATAATGCCGTCCGGCAGGGAGATATTTTGACAATTACCACAAATTCTCAGAAGGTGGATACTTCATCCGACGGTCTTTCAAATAGCAGTAAGACAGTAGAATGTAAAGTTGCAGCGGTGATTCATTACATAAAGGAGGAAGGGATCTGGCCGTTGACTGCTGACAGCATGGGGTATGCGCTGGTATCCGGAAGCAGACTGGTATATGAAGTCTATCCCCAGACCGGTATCCGTATGGATGCCAGTCAGTCAGAGAACTTTTGGGTATTAAGCCGGCTTTATTATCCGGATTGTTATGGGAAAACCTATATCTGCGTGGAAAACCCTGCTGATGCCGATGGTGCGGCAATGGATGTTGCCAACGCCAAATATGGGGAGGAAGTGGGTATGCGTATGGAAAACCTCCGTGTAAAAAAGGCAAAACTGTATAACGCCGCATCAGAAGATATGTTAATGTTCCTGCTGTTAAGCATTGAAATCAGTTTTGTATTATTAACTATTTTAAAAGAAACCTCCGCTTCAGCCATCCATCAGGATAGTAAAAAGACCGGCATACTCCAGAGCCTTGGCATAAATAGCCGCAGTATGCAGCTGGGGCAGATCTGCCAGGCGGGTGTTCTGGCATTCCTGTCTGTTATAGCGGCCAATATAACAATGCTTTTGATTTGCCTTGCCAATGCTGTCTTTTTTAACATTGGGAAAGCGGGTTTCGGCACCATGGTCATGATAGATATAATCAGTATCCTGCAGCAGTATCCGTGGGAGCTGCATGCTGTTATTTGTCTGGCGCTCCTGATCATCTTTATCCCGATTCAAAGCTATGCTGTATTTGGGGTAAGCAGGCAGCAGCCAATTGAGAATATAAGGAGAGGGGCATGAGCATAATTTTACAGACAGTTGACTTGAAGAAAACCTATAGCCGGGGTACGGCACAGGAAATGGAAGCACTGAATGGCATTAATCTGGAATTTGAACAGGGGCACTATTATTCCGTCATCGGAAAGAGCGGCTGCGGGAAATCTACACTGCTGCACATATTAGGCACTCTGGATCATCCAAGCAGCGGTCAGGTACTTTTAAACGGGCAGGATGTTTTTCTGCTTTCCAGACGTGAGCTGGCCAAATTGCGGCGCAGGAGACTGGGTTTTATATTTCAGAGTTATAATCTGCTGCAGGAGCATACAGTATATGAAAACATCTTAATGCCGTTACATTTTGATGGAAGGAAACCGGATCCGGACTTTTTTGAAAGGGTAAATAAGCTTCTGGAGACAGCGGATTTTATGGATAAATATCCTTCCCAGCTTTCGGGCGGTGAACAGCAGCGTGTATCCATTGCAAGAGCTATTATGGCAAAGCCCGATGTCATACTGGCGGACGAGCCCACCGGCAATCTGGATCCGAAGACCAGTAAGCAGACACTTGATCTTCTCAGATCGGCTGTAACGGAGCTGGGACAGACATTGATATTGGTTTCCCATGATATGGAAGTGGCAGCCCAGGCGGATATCATGATTAAAATTCATGCGGGGGAAATTCTTGATATTGTCACGCATCAGGTAACCAAACACAATCAATGTGTAAGTAATTCCTGACTTTATAATGGGTATATTATTATAATAGCAGTATAAACTGCCTACAGAATTTTGTATAGATTCACAAAAACTCTATGGTAGTAACATTTGGTAAATAAAAAATGCATAAAAGACTTGACAACTTTTTAAATATAAATTATTCTTAATAAAGTTAGTTCACATACAATGGAATTTAATTTCATTTAAGATGCACATAAAGGAGTGGGTATGTTAATTATTCGTTCCTTTTTTTTAACACTAACGATGCGGCGTAATAAAGTGCCAAAATGTGAATGACAAATAATAAGGGAGGTAAAAAAATGAGAAAGAAATTACTTGCAACACTTTTAGCAGCAGCAATGGTTATTACAGCAGCAGGCTGTGGTAACACAGATGACTCCGGCAGTACAGCCACTTCCTCATCAGAATCAAGCGAAGTTATTGAATCATCGGTTGAGGAGAGCAGTGAAGTTCAGGAGGAAGAACCCACACCTGTAAAGGGAGGGCAATTGATTTATGGTTCCACTACACAATTATCAGGTGACTGGGGGCGTGAGTTGTGGACCAATAATGCAGTTGACAAAACGGTACGTGAATTAGTAGATGATTATTATACCGTTGTCTCCGACAGAGGCGGGCAGTGGGTACTTAACCCTACTATTGTTAAGGATTACAAGACTGCCGAGAATGAAGACGGTACGAAAACTTACACAGTTACAATCAACGAGGGCCTGGTATATAATAATGGGGATCCCATTACAGCAAAAGACTTTGTGGTACAGTCTTTATTTGAATGTACCCAGACAGCGCTTGACCTGGGCGGTACCTATTTGGACGGCGATCTGAGATTTGTCGGCGGTACGGAGTATAAGAAAGGTGAGGCTGATTATTGCAGCGGTATCCGTTTGCTGGATGAGTATACTTACTCCTATACTGTTTTGGCAGACAGACTTCCTTACTTCTATGATATATATTATGCTCGTGCACTTCCCATGCATGTTACATATTGGTTTGGAGAAGGCGTAGATGTGGCTGATGATGGCGAAGGCTGCTACTTTACCGGAGATTTCTCGGCAGAAGCAGTTCAGGAAGCAGTAGAAGCAGCACGTTTTGCAACATCTGACATAGTATCGGCAGGTCCTTACAATCTGGTTGAATTTGACCAGTCTGCTTTACAGGTAACCTTAACCTTAAATGATAATTACGTAGGTAATTTTGAAGGCCAGAAGCCCTATATTGAGAAAATAATCGTTGTCAGGGCTGAGGACGAGACATGGGCAGATGCTGTCAGAACCGGACAGATTGATTTGTTTGATACGATTACTGACGGTGATAATGTTAATACGGCTCTTGATATCGTGGATGAAGGCGGATTTGATTATGTGCAGTTCATGCGGGCAGGTTATGGTAAGCTGATGTTCCAGTGCGATTTTGGACCCACACAGTTTGTTGCAGTACGTCAGGCGGTTGCCATGCTGCTTGACCGGAATGATTTTGCGGATACATTCTGCAAAGGCTGGGGTTCTGTTGTACACGGACCTTATGGTTTGGGATTATGGCAGTATGATGAATCTGAAGAATGGCTTGCTGATAATCTGAATACCTATGATTACAGCTATGACGGTGCCGTTGCATTATTGGAAAAAGACGGATGGGTACTGGATGCGGAGGGCAATGAATGGACCTCCGGTGTACGTCACAAAGAAGTTACAAAAGAAGAAGCGGGCACTTATGCACATAACGTGACCTTATCTGACGGCAGAATATTAATGCCCCTTACCATTGAATGGGCTTCCAGCGAAGGAAATACGGTATCTGACCTGCTGGCAGTGAAACTGGCTAAGAATCCTGATGTTGCAACAGCAGGTATTGTAATCAATCAGAACATTATGACTTTCTCTGAATTATTACTCTATATGTATCGTGATGGCAGCCAGGGAGAGAAATATGCGATTCCTAATTACGGAATGTACAATCTGGCATCAGGTTTCGTGCCAAGTTATGACTTTTCCTACGAGTGGACAGTAGATCCGGAGCTGGTCGCACAGGGTTATGATAATAACTTCCTGCTTGATGAGAAGATGGATCAATTGTCTATGGATATGGTATATGGTGTGGAATCGGGTGATAACGAAGCTTATTTGAAGGTATGGTGTGAGTATGTAAAGCGATTCAACGAATTACTCCCTGAAGTACCTTTGTATTCCAATGTGTATATTACCTTGTTCCCTGAAAATTTAAAAGGGTATACACAGGACTCCTTCTGGGATTTCCAGAAATCAATTCTTTATGCGTGGCTTGAGCAGTAATCTGCTGTCACATGGATCGTAAGAGATTTAAAGAGGGACGGGTGATTTCCCGTCCCTTATTTATAAAATACACTTAGAAAAATAAAGAATGAAAGGGGTGCTCATATGGTGAAATATATCATAAAACGTATTTTCTATATGGTAGTTGTTTTTTTCATCATTTCCTTTCTCATGTATGCGCTCTATAACCTGATTCCGACAGATCCTGCCCGCGCACAGCTTGAGACGATAAAATCTACTCTGACACCTGTGGATTATCAGCAAAGATATGAACAGCTGCGTGCCGATATGGGATTGGATGATCCGTTGGTAATACGTTATTTGAGATGGATGGGGATAATTAAAGATGTAAATGGAAAGTTTGATGGTTTATTGGAGGGGAATCTGGGGTATTCCCAGTTATACAAGAAGGATGTTTCCAGGATTATTGGGGATCCATTGAAAAATACTGTATTTCTGAATATTTTTACTACGATACTTTCATTGGGGATAACAATTCCGCTGGGGATTTTTTGTGCTGTAAAGAAGCGGAGTAAATTTGACAGCGGTGTACAGGTTGTGACTATTTTGGGGTATAGTCTGCCGATTTATATTATTTCATTGGTTTTTATATTTTTATTTGCTGTAATTTGGAAAATATTCCCGGTTATGGGATCAAAGACTCCCGGCATTGTTTATCATAGTGAATGGGAAGCCTTTATAGATAAGCTTTATCATATGGCGCTGCCGATTATTGTTATGACATTTGGCTCTCTGGGCGGAATGACACGTTATGTACGGGCGGCTATGATAGAAGCGTTGGATATGGATTATATCCGTACAGCCAGAGCGAAGGGCGTGAAAGAGAAGGTTGTTATATATTCTCATGCCTGGCGAAATGCTTTGCTGCCTGTTATCACAAGTATAGTGGGATGGTTTTTGGGGATTTTTGGCGGCTCTGTAGTGGTTGAGAGCACTTTTTCTCTTAACGGTATGGGCAGGCTCTATTGGCAGGGGCTGCAAAATCTGGATTTTGAACTGGTGCTGGCTATGCAGATGTTTTATACAGTAGTGGCTTTGATTGGTTCTCTGTTAATGGATTTAAGTTACGGTTTGGTGGACCCGCGGGTTCGAGTCGATAAATAAGGAGGCGTTACAAATGGATAATAATAAAGAAACAAAAAAGCGCTTTTTCTTATTCAGGTGGTTCGGACGTTTGTTTGGGAACCGTAATAAGGAAATGAGCATATTTGAGGAAGAGCTGCTGCAAAGCCCATTCCGTACCATACTGCAGAATTTTTATGAAAAGAAACTGGCAATGACAGGACTTATTATTTTTCTATTGATTTTTCTCCTGGTATTTATAGGTCCCGGTTATTGGAAGCTGGATTTAAGTTACTCGGACAGCACACAGGTAAATATACCGCCCGGATATAACATGATGGATATTCCGGAGGAACTGGCAGATAAGATCGTAACGATTTCACCGGGAATCACTTATGGATGCGGTGTGGATCAAGAAGGTAATGTTTATATATGGGGCTATACCAAATGTACCGGCGGAATTGATTTGGCGAATATTCCGCAGGAAGTGCTTGATGCCCGTATCGTGGATGTATCTGCGGGTTCGGATCATATTGTTGCGCTGGATGATGCCGGTAAGATCTATGTGTGGGGAAATACCAGGCTGCAGCAGGATCAGTTTTCCACTGATATGCTGATGGCTGCGAGAACCGGAAAGAACTGGGATATCGTACAGATTGAGGCCAGCAATCAGTTTTCGGCGGCAGTATCTTCAGAAGGAACTTTGTATCTGTGGGGTAATGCCAATATGGCGGATATAAAGGTGCGGAAAGCATATCAGGGAAATATTGAAAAGGTTGCTTTAACAAGCTTTGAATATGTTGTTCTTATGAAGGACGGTACGGTTGGATATGCAGGTTATAATAATGCAAACTCTGTTTTTGCTGCCATACCGGCAGTGCTGGAGGGTAAGAAGGTAGTGGATATTGCCGCCACATCCCAGACAGTTGCGGCAGTGACAGAGGATGGACAGATTGTTGTGTGGGGAAATACCACTAATGGGGAGAGCATAATCCCCGAAATGGATTCCAGACCTAAGGAAATATATGGAGGAAGGAATCATTACACGATCCTGTGTGAAGACGGATCCGTATACAGCTGGGGGAATAACACCCATAGACAGACCGAGGTACCGGGTTCTCTGGACAACAAGGAGGTACTGACGGTATTTGCAGGATATTTCCAGAATTATGCGATAACAGCTGACGGCGAAATTATTACATGGGGACTTAAGGGATATCTGGCAGGAACAGATGATTTGGGACGTGATGTATTTAACCGTATGATCAATGGCGGAAAGCTCACAATGACAGTTGGAGCCAGCTCCGTTATTATATCTACTTTTCTTGGGATTCTCTTTGGCGGATTGGCCGGCTATTTTGGCGGCCGAATGGATTTATTGATAATGCGGCTGGCGGAAGTAATAGCTGGTCTGCCGTTTATTCCATTTGCCATGATATTGTCGGCGGTTATCGGCTCCAGACTGGATCCAACCCAGCGGGTATACCTGATCATGGTGGTGCTTGGTTTATTATCCTGGCCAAGTATCTGCCGTCTTGTACGTGCTCAGATTCTGGCTGAGAGAGAGAAGGAATTTGTTACGGCTGCAAAGGCAATGGGAGTACGTGAGATGAAAATTGTATTTAAGCATATTATGCCTAATATTATTTCCATTCTGATTGTAACCATGACTTTGGATTTTGCAACTTGTATGTTAACGGAAGCAACTTTGTCTTACCTGGGATTTGGTATTCCGCTGCCTACACCCACATGGGGAAATATGCTGACAGGTGCGAACAATAGCGTTGTTATCCAGCAATATTGGTGGAGATGGGTATTCCCGGCTACGTTGTTTGGTATCTGTACGATTTGCATTAATGTGATTGGTGATGGCTTGCGGGATGCAGTCGATCCTAAGTCAAATGGACGCTAAGGAGGAACAGGCATGTCGATATTATTAGAAATGAAACACCTGCAGACCTTCTTTGAAACAAAAAGAGGTCTGGTCAAGGCTGTAAATGATGTTTCCTATAAAGTAGAAGCCGGTAAGACATTAGGGGTTGTAGGGGAATCCGGTTCCGGTAAAAGTGTATCTGCAATGAGCATATTACGCCTGTTGGATGGAAATGGACGTATAGCCGGAGGAGAGATCTGGTTTGACGGGAAGGACTTAACCAAATTGTCTACCACTGAAATCTATAAAGTCAGGGGAAATGATATCTCTGTGATATTCCAGGAGCCCATGACCAGTCTGAATCCGGTATTTACCGTTGAAAGGCAGGTTAGTGAGCCGTTCATGATCCATCAGGGAATGAGTAAAAAGGCTGCTGCACAGAAAGTAATCGAACTCCTTACGGATGTTAAGATTCCGAATCCCAAGGTAGTGACCAGGCAATATCCTCATCAGCTCTCCGGCGGTATGAGGCAGCGTGTTATGATAGCCATGGCATTAGCCTGTCACCCGAAGCTTCTGATTGCGGATGAACCTACAACAGCGTTGGATGTTACAATCCAGGCACAGATTCTTCGCCTGATGAATGAATTAAAGAGAGAGAATGGAACATCTATCCTGTTCATCACCCATGACTTAGGGGTAATCAATCAGATGGCGGATGATGTTGCAGTTATGTATTGCGGGCAGATTGTGGAATTAGCTCCTGTACGCATGATCTTTGATTCGAAACTGAGTAAGTATATGCATCCCTATACCGAAGGATTGCTGACTTCTATTCCCAGGCTGGATACTGACAGTAAGGTGAGATTGGAAGCGATTCCGGGAGCTGTGCCCCATCCCTCCGATTTACCCATAGGCTGTAAGTTTGCCCCTCGCTGCAAATATGCAACAGATAAATGTCGGAAGGAAGAACCGGACCTGCTGAAGGTAAGCGAGCATCAGGAAGTAAGGTGCTTCTATCCGGAGAAGGGGGAACGTCATGAATAACGAAAATCGTAAAATATTGCTGAAAATTAATAACCTGAAACAATATTTCCCCCTGAAGAAAAAGGGACAGTATGTCCGGGCGAATGACGGGATTTCACTGGACATCTATGAAGGTGAAGTGGTGGGCCTTGTAGGGGAATCCGGTTGTGGTAAGTCTACGTTTGGACGTTCTTTGCTGCAGCTGTACAGGCAGACAGATGGAAGGACAATGTATTATGGTCATTCCTTGTTGGATGTTATGCCAAGTTATGCGGTAAATACGGTTAAAAAGCTGGAGAAATATAAAAGCGAAATGCTTGAAATGCAGAAAACCCGGGAGAAAGAAGAACTTACGTATAATGCCCTGCCGGAAACAGAGCAATTTAAGAAAAAAGATGAGATGGATAAAGTCCGGAAAGCAGCTGAGGATTCACTTCTGGATATTGCCAACCTGATTGGCGGACTGGTGGTTGCATCTGATCTTACTGAAGTAAAAAATGCATATTTGGCATTATACGCTGAAGCGGATAAAAGAAGGAAAATACAGCATAAAATAGCGATCTGTGAGCTGAACCTGCAGAACACACAATTTAAAAAAAGCCAGAGCAAAGAGGATGGCGGTAAAATAGATACCGTGTTAAGTAAATACAAGACGCAGCTGGATTCACTAATGAAAAGCAGGCAGGCAATTGAGGCTGAGATGGAGAAAAAGAAAGCCGATATTGGCAAGCTTCATAAGAAATACAACAGTGATAAGGATTATGATTATTATGAAGCTTATTTCGATAAAGGAATTGACCTGGCAAGATTAAGCTACAATGAAATGAGGCTGTTAAGATGTGATTTACAGCTGATTTTCCAGGACCCTTATTCTTCCCTGAATCCCCGGCTGACGGTTGGGCAAATCATTTCAGAGGGAATGGTAACCCATCATTTATTAAAGTCAAACGACACCAGAACCCAGGATGCAGTTTTGGATGTAATGGATAAATGCGGATTGGCACCGTATTTTCTGCACAGATACCCCCACCAGTTTTCCGGGGGACAGCGCCAACGTATTGGTATTGCCAGAAGTCTGGCGGTAAATCCTAAATTTGTAGTATGTGATGAAGCGGTTTCCGCATTGGATGTTTCCATTCAGTCACAGATCATTAACCTGTTGTATGATCTGAAGGAAGAAAAGAATTTAACCTATTTATTTATCACACATGATTTGTCCGTAGTGAAATATATCAGTGACCGGATTGGCGTAATGTATTTGGGGAACCTGGTTGAATTATCCCCCTCGGAGGAAATCTTTGAGAAACCTCTTCACCCCTATACACAAGCACTGATTACGGCCATACCTACGACTGACCCGGATGGTAATAAAGAGATGGTAATTCTGGAGGGAGATATCCCCAGCCCGGTAAATCCTCCTGCAGGCTGCAAGTTCCATACAAGATGTCAATATTGCACGGAAGTATGTAAGCATGCAACACCGGATTGGGTGGAAATGAGCGAAAATCATTTTGTAGCCTGCCACCATCCGTTTGTTTATAATGAAGTGTAAGCAAATCCTAATGTTAATTTTCACAGACTTAATAACCCGACAGGTAAACGAATGGGAGCTTAAGCAGAATGATATTTGATAAAAAATATGAACGTGCATTAGAACTGGAGAAAGAAAAAAAGCAGCTGAGCCGGGAGAAAATGAGTGATGTACAGTCCGGTTTGGAAACAGGTGATGACCGTGATGAGGATGACCTGAGCGAACATCTGGAAAAAGGTGATTTGCCTGCTATGCTGATAGCGGCGGTAATTACATTTATACCAATAGGTATTATTGTATTGCTGGCTATCTGTGCATTTGCTTATTTTATATTATTCTGATGTAACATTTTTACAAGCGCTTAATATTGTTGATGCAAAACCATAGCTTATTATTGCTATGGTTTTTTATCTTATAATGATAAATGCTCTTGACTAATTAGAAAAAAAACACTAAACTGATTTTAACTCCAAATTTGGTGCATCATAAGTTAGTGCATCATAAGTCAGTGAACCAATTATTGTTATCTTAAAAGGGAGGAACATGTTTATGTTTAAAGGAAGAGCGAAAGAATTAAAAAAATTATCCAAATTGTGGCAAAGAGACAAATTTGAAATGGTTATAGTATATGGAAGACGTCGTGTTGGAAAAACGACACTTATTAATGAGTTTTGTAAAGGTAAACGAACGGTATTTTTTGCTGCAATAGAATCTTCTGCTGAGAATAACCTGATTTCTTTTTCAAAAAGTGTATTTGTGGCGGAGGGTAAAGCATCACAAGCATCTTTTGACAGCTATGAAGCATTGCTGATGGAACTAAGGGAGATGACAAAGGCGGAACGTGCAGTTGTTGTAATTGACGAATATCCTTATCTCGCAAATTCTGAGAAATCATTTTCCTCTCTTTTGCAGAATATGATAGACATTTATTTTAAAGAAACAAAAATGTTTCTTATACTATGTGGTTCTTCTATGAGTTTTATGGAAAATCAGGTATTAGGGTATGAAAGTCCGCTATATGGCCGCAGGACAGCTCAGTTCAAAATAGAACCATTCGACTATAGGGAAACAGCTTCATGCTATAAAACGTATACAATTGAGGAAAAAGCGCTGGCTTATGGTGTGAGTGGCGGAATACCACTTTACGTAGAGCTATTGGATGGTTATGAAAGTATGAAGGAAGCAATGCTTGCAGAGGTATTTGACAAGAGTGCCTATCTCTTTGAAGAGCCTGAGAATCTATTAAAGCAGGAACTTAGAGAAACGCAGAATTATAATGCCATTATTACAGCAGTTGCGACAGGAAGCAGCCGGATGAATCAGATTGCCACCAAAACAAATCTGGACACTGCACTTTGTACAAAATATATAAAGAAACTGATTGAGCTTGGAATATTACGTAAAGAAAGTCCGATTGGTGAAGGGTTGAATGTAAAGCCTGTCTATCAATTGTATGACCAGATGTTCCGTTTCTGGTATCGGTTTGTACCATCCAATATGAGCGCTATTGTTTCAGAACGTATTGTGAATACCTTTGATCTGGCAATTGGCGTGCATTTAAGTGATTATATGGGGTTAACCTTTGAAGAAATGGCAAAGCAATATATATTATACTATGATAAGAATCTTCCTATTGACATGGGCGAAATAGGACAATGGTGGGGCAATCATTCCGAAGACAGAAAACAGGTTCAAATAGATATTGTAGTACTTTCACCTGACAGGAAAAAAGCTGTTTTTGGAGAATGCAAATATAAAAATGCATTAGTGGATATTGATGTTCTGGAACATCTGATTCATGTAAGAGAGGCCTTCCCTCAACAATTAACGCAAGTGTATTATTATCTGTTTGCAAAGACAGGATTTACGGAGCGCTTGCGGGAACGTGCACTGTCAGATAATATCCGTTTAATTACACTTGAGGAAATGTTGCAAAAATGATGGGAAAGCATTATTGTGAAGACCAAAGGGTTGAGCAGTAATATGTAACAACTGATATATAACCATATGAGGTAAGGAATGTTAAAGAAAAATTTGGGACATGTGATCAGAGAAGTATATACAGATTCCATTGCATGGGAATTGCAGGTTGAGGCAGGGGATATCCTGATTTCGATTAATGATGAAGAAATCGGGGATGTTTTTGATTATAAATATCTGTTACAGGATGAATATCTTGAGGTGCTGATCAGGAAGCAGAATGGAGAAGAATGGCTGCTGGAGATTGATAAAGAGCTTGAAGAGGATCTGGGTATTGAGTTTGACACCGGTTTGATGAGCAGTTATCAGTCCTGCTGTAACCGTTGTATTTTCTGTTTTATTGATCAGATGCCGCCTGGAATGAGGGATACCTTATATTTTAAGGATGATGATGCAAGGCTTTCTTTTTTGCAGGGGAATTATATTACCCTGACCAATATGAAGCAAAAGGATATTGACAGGATTATCAGAATGCACCTTGCGCCTGTTAATATATCTATCCATACAACTAATCCGGAGCTTAGATGTAAGATGCTTCATAACAGATTTGCCGGTGAGAAGCTTAAGTTCCTGGAGGATCTGTATCACGGGCAGATTGAGATGAACGGGCAGATTGTGTTGTGTAAGAATATAAATGATGGGGAGGAACTTAACAGGACAATAGATGATTTGTCTGCGTATCTTCCTTTTATGCGCAGTGTTTCGGTAGTCCCGGCAGGAATTACCAGATACCGGGAGGGGTTGTATCCTCTTGAACTGTATAATAAAGAAGAAGCACGGGATGTGATTGATATGATTGAAAGCAGGCAGCATGAATTTTATGAGAAATATGGCCTGCACTTTATCCACGCTAGTGATGAGTGGTATATTACAGCTCAGAGAGATTTCCCGGAAGAAGAACGATATGATGGATATATTCAGCTGGAAAATGGCGTTGGTATGATGCGGATTTTTATGGATGAATTTGCTGAAGCCCTGGAGGCGGAGGTTCGGGATCCAGGATATGAAGAAAAGAAAGGGTGTATTTCACGGACCCTTACGATTGCGACGGGTGTACTGGCTTATCCTGTAATTATTGATTTTGCTTCCCGGATCATGGAAGCTTTTCCTGGGGTAATTGTTAATGTATGTTGTATACGGAATGATTTTTTTGGAGAGGCAATTACTGTTTCGGGACTGATCACCGGACAGGATCTGATAAAGCAGCTGCAGGAAAGGAAAGAAAAGGGTGAATGTCTGGGAGATGTGCTGCTGATACCGTCTAATATGCTAAGGACAGGAGAGCAGGTATTTTTGGATGATGTTACTGTAAGTGACGTGGAAGAAGCGCTTGAAATGAAACTGGCGGCTGTGGAAGCAGGTGGGTCTGATTTCATGGAAGCGGTTCTGGGCAGTGATTATAAAGTAGATAGAGATAATGGGAATTTTGCATATATTAAAGCTTATAAAGAGGCGTATACAATGGCAATACCAAAAATACAAGAAAGAGAATAGATTTCAGCCGCCTGTGACAGTATTTGCATTCCGGTACTGTAACGGTGTCATATCTGTCAGCTTCTTAAACTGCCTGTGAAAATAGGAGACATCGGTAAATCCTACTCTTGCGGCAATTTCCTGCAGGGACAGGTCGGTAGTGGTAAGCAGCTTCCGGGCGGTGTGTATGCGGGCGTTATTGATATAGGCGCTTAAGGGTTCTCCTGCTTTCTTGTGAAAGAGGTCGGAAATATAATCCGGATTCATATGGATCTTGTCTGCGATAAAGTTCCTGTTTAATGCAGGAGAATCCAGATTTTCTATGATGCATTTTTTGACGGATTCTACAAAGGAAGAGCGGGAGACTTCCTGTGAAAACGGTAGGGGATGCTGATGTTCCCTGTCTTCTTTTTGTCGTGCTTCTTTGCAGGCCAGGGCAAGCTCTTCTTCCAGCTTCTGCTGGTTGATGGGTTTTAGGAGATAGCTGTAACAGTGCAGGGAGATCGCCTGTTTTGCATAATCAAACTTTTGGTGACCGGTCAGCAGTACGGTAATCGGCTGATACCCTGACTGCTGTGCCCAGCTGATCAGTTCAAGACCGTTTTGACCGGGCATTTCCACATCTGTCAACAATATATGGATATGGTTGTTTTCAAATATTTCCTGAGCCTGGGGCATGCTATAGGCAAAGAAAATATTATGGATTCCCAACTTCTCCCAATCTGTATTCTTGATAATTCCCTGTACGATATAATACTCATCATCCACTATCAATATGTTCATGCAAGATATATTCCTTTTCTTGTGAGTTTCTGTAAATTTGATGCTGTTAATTATATATCATCTTCCGAATACGCAGGACTGTAGGCAAGATATGGAATATCCAGATCGATCCTTGCACCGCTGTTTGGTTCGTTGGAGCAGGTCATAGTTGCTGTATCGCCGTAAAACAGCTTTAATCTGCGGTTAATATTATACATACCGATTGATGCACCCTCCTTCATGCGTTCCGGATTTTGGAAATCATTCCGCAGCGTATGCAGGAAATCTTCGCTGAAGCCTTTTCCAGAATCGATATGAGACAGGAGGAGGCGTTTTTCATTGTCCTTCAGATATACACGCGCCCTGAGCAGTATGGTCAGTTCTTCATCCATTACCATATTAACCTTAATTGTGTTTTCTGTAAACATCAATAATATCAAAGGGAATACAGCGGCATTATGAGCCTGGGGATCAATTTCGCTGAACCAGGTAAGGCAACCGGGAAAACGCAGATTTGTCAATTCCAGATAATTGATGGTGTACTGGATTTCCTCCTGTAAGGAAACTGTAAGGCGGCTTGAAAGGGTGTAGCGCAGGTGAGCGGACAGGGTCTCAATCATTTGCTGCGTAATCTCATGACGGGAGCTGTCATTTGCCAGTGTGCAGATCGTGTAAAGGCAATTGATCAGGAAATGAGGCGCTGTCTGTGATTTTAAATACTGCATTTCTATCTCCTGGTTCATGATCTTTTTCTCATAAATATCAATCCGAAGATTGTGTATTTTTTCCAATAAAAGGTTAAAAGTTTGGTTGATCTCAATTACTTCAAGGCAATTGGTATCATTGGCAGACGGGTCTGCTGTTAAAACCTCCGTTTTCAGAGAAGCAATCAAATTTTTCAAAGACAGGAGCGGGATTTTCAGCAGCTTATTAAATATAAAAAGGAAGGATAGGGCAGCAAAGGCAAAAAACAGAAAAAACATTACAATCATGCGATTCATGGGAATTAATGAAGCATGTACCGTATCAAGCGGGATTGCTGCAAAAAGATAATAATCACAGTAGCTGAGCTTCAGGGCGGCGGTAAGGTATTCCTGACCGTCTTTGGTTTTTAGTATCACGTGCTGCTCCGATGCAGTATGAGGCTGTAGGGTATAACCGCTTAAAAATTCATTGGCTACAGGCTCTCCATCTTCGGATAAGTAACAGATAATGGCATTTAACTCCTTCAGGCTGCCGAAGGATTGAAGGAGTGAATCAACACTGAGCCATGCACCGATATAAGAATTGTAAACATCAATGATGCGGATAAAATAATAGTGTCCGTCAACTTCCTGTAAAAACCATTTATGTATTTCCAAAGTGTTCAAAGAACCACTGTCTGTTAATCCGTACATATATTCACGGATATAATCTGAGCATATGGCAGTGGAAGTATTCCTGTTTTGGGGAACATAAGTTTTACTGCCTGGAGCGTATACAAATAAACCGTCAGCCTCAGAAAAGGCAGGGAGGGAGGAATTCAGCAGGTTTTTCACCCGTACCACATAGTTATAATATTCCTGATCGGTAGGTGTATTCAACATTGTAATGCTGGTATTGTAATAGCCTGTTTCAAACAGGTAAATGCCGAGACTGTTCAAATGTGCCGTAACCTGTTCGTTATAAAGTGTCATGGTTTGCTTTAGACTGTCATAGGTCTGGATCTTGAGTACGGAAGAAAAATAGGATGTCAGCCAGAACATTAGCAGCATGGAAAACAAAAGAATGCCGCATATAATCTGGGTGATTCTAATGCGGATAGAATAGGGCCCGGTATTCTTATAAATCTTTTTATCAATCATATATACCTCTATATTTGTGTAATTGTTAGTCCTGTTATGGTACAGATAAAGTACACAAAGGAAAAACTGCACAAGAACAGGCGTGTGAAAAATGTGAACAACAGTAAAGTGTAAAACAGTGGAATACAAGTCATATTGTACACACATTCTAAGAAAAGTGCAATGATTTCCAAGAATTATCTCTTTCGGTGATTATGCGGCAGGCTTATAATATATCTGTAGCATAGGAAAATCGATTCCGAAAGAGAGGGTTAGAAAAGACGATAAAGATGTCTTTTCAACATCCTGATTTGTATGTGCGCAGAGCGCACAGATGGGAGTTATTATGAAACGGATATTGGCAATTTTGTTATGTATTATGTTGATTACACTTAGTCTGTCGGCATGCGGGGATTCCTCCACAAACGGAGGGAACAGCAGTACTGCTGATAATGCAGGATCGGCGGATAACGGTAGTAATGGAGGTTCGGATGCAGCAGCGGAAGGTCAAAATGACGCAGCAGCAAAGATTATTGCAGAAAGAAAAGAAAGCGGAGTGTATCCGACTGTGGTAATGGCTTACATGAATTGGTCAGGCTCTCCTGCCGGTCTTACCAGAATCCAGGAAGCAATCAGTGAATATACCATAGAAAAATATGGGATACAGGTAGAGCTTGAAATTATGGATGCAGCTTCTTACTCCCAGGAAATGACCCTGATGTTGTCCTCCGGTGAGCAGGTTGATTTATTCAATGCTATTACTATAGGTTATACATCTTCTGTAAATAAAGGCTATTGTCTGGATCTGGAAGAAGAGGATCTGATCCGGACCTACGGATCCGGAATTCTGGATACATTGAATGCAGATTTTGTGGATGCCTGCAGGATTTCCGGCGTATTATACGGACTTCCCCAGCAGCGTGATATGGCGATTGGAATGTTTGGAGTAGCAATCGGCGCAGAATATCTGGATGCCATAGGATTTGATTATAATTCCATGTATGAAGAAGGTGAAGAAGTGATTTATTCTGATTTTGCCGCCATAGACAGCATTTTTGCACAGCTCCATGAAGCATTCCCGGAAAAATATGTTTTTACGCCTCAGGAAGCAACCTTGAGCCAGGGTCCTGAAGTTGACGCAATCGGCGGTGATACATATGGGGTATTGCTTGATCCGATAAATAGTCTTGAGGTTTCCAACTTATACAGCAGTGATATCTTTAAGGAATTCTGCACCATGTTCTATAATTGGAATCGGGCGGGATATATTTCAGCGGATGCCCTGACGGACGATACATCTGCAACATCACATGCGAAGGCCGGAAATGCCATGGCTTACTTCACGGCGACTAAGCCGGGAATCAAACAGCAGGAATCCAATCTTTGCGGCCGGGAAATGATCGTGTTCCAAATGGGAAATGACTTTATGAAATCATCTGCAGTGGCGGCTATGCCATGGTGCATTAATTCCGGTACAGATGATCCGGCAGCTGCAATGCAGATTTTGGAAGGTTTCTATACGGATCCCTATATGTCTAATCTGCTTTGCTGGGGAGAAGAAGGTGTGGAATACCAGAAGATGGATGACGGACATATTACATTTGCAGATGGGGTAAGCGCTGAGAATTCGGAATATTATAATAATGTGAATTGGGAACTGCCTAACCAGTTTATAGCTGAAATATGGGAAGGTGATGAACTTGATGTATGGGAAAGAATGGATGATTTTAACAATAAATCCACGAAATCCAAGGCTCTGGGATTTGCGTTTGACAATAGTGCGGTGGCAAGTGAATATACAGCACTTTACAATGTTTACCAGGAGTATGTATTCCAGTTGATGTATGGATATGTGGATCCGGAAGTTGGCATTCCTGAAATGGTAAGCAAACTGGAAGCAGCAGGTCTTCAGAAATATATGGATGCTAAAGAAGCAGCTTTGCGGGAATGGGCGGAAGCAAATGGGGTAAATTAATGAGAATGCGGAAACTGAAAAGATTTATACCGCTGTATATTATGGCGGTGCCTGGTATGCTCTATCTCTTTATTAATAACTATATGCCTCTGCCAGGGTTGGTACTGGCGTTTAAGAATTATAACGCCAGAAAGGGAATCTGGGGGTCAGACTGGGCAGGGTTTAACAACTTCAAATATCTGTTTGCGACCCAGGATGCGTTTATTATCACAAGAAATACCATTTTGTATAACCTGACTTTTATTGTGGTGAATACAATGATGGCAATTGCGGTTGCCATCATATTATCGGAGCTTCGGACAAGGGGTAAGAAGTTTTACCAGTCGGCAATTCTTCTTCCCTTCCTGATTTCCTCCGTTATCATCGGATATCTTGTATTTGCGTTTCTTTCCACAGAAAATGGATTTATAAATAATTCCATTCTGGCACCCCTGGGACTTGAAAGAATATCCTGGTATATTGAGAAGAAGTACTGGCCGTTTATTCTGGTATTAGTCAATACCTGGAAGAATATCGGATATAACTGCATTATTTATCTGTCTACCATTGTTGGATTTGACAAGGGATATTATGAAGCGGCGTCTATTGACGGGGCTTCCAAATGGAAGCAGATCACAAAGATCACGATTCCGCTGCTGCGGCCAACCATCATTATGCTGGTGCTGATGTCAATTGGCAGGATATTCTATTCGGATTTCGGTTTGTTCTATCAGGTGCCGCAGAACTCAGGAGCACTGTATTCGGTAACCAATACCATTGATACCTATGTATACAGAGGTTTGCTGGAGCTTGGAGATATTACAATGTCAGCAGCAGCGGGTGTATATCAGTCACTGGTAGGATTTATTCTGGTTCTGGGAGCAAATCTGCTTGTTAGGAAGATGGATCCTGAGAATGCATTATTTTAGGGGGGAGCGAATATGAGGACGAAAGAAGACAGGATTTTCCAGATCATTGGTAATATTGTGATGATCATACTTTCCGCATGTGCCATTATCCCCTTTGTATTGCTGGTGGTATCCTCTTTAACAGATAATGATACGCTGATCAGGAACGGCTATTCATTTATACCTGAAAAGTGGAGTGCATATGCATATGAATATGTATTCAAAACAGGCAACTCGGTAATGCAGGCCTACGGCATTTCGGTCGTATTGACTATGTTAGGAACCGTCTGTTCTCTTACCATTACGACTCTGCTTGCTTATGCATTGTCCAAAAAAAACCTGCCGGGCAGAGGGATCATGACATTTATTGTGTTTTTCACCATGCTGTTCAATGGGGGACTGGTACCCACTTACATGAACTATACCAATACCTTTGGTATTAAAAATACCTTTTGGGCACTGCTGGTTCCCAACCTTCTGGCAAACGGTTTCAATATCCTGTTGATGAAATCCTACTTTGTCACAGGAGTACCGGATGAAATCCTTGAGGCGGCGTATATTGATGGTGCCAGTGAGTTTAGGACGTTCCTGACAGTAGCGCTGCCCCTGGCTAAGCCCATTGTGGCGACTATCGGATTATTTGCCGGAATTGCATATTGGAATGACTGGAACAATGGATATATTTATCTGACAAAGAGAACGGATCTGTATTCCATACAGAACCTGCTTAACAGGATGATTCAGAATATCCAGTTCCTTTCCCAGAACTCCTCCAATATATCCAATGCCAATGTGGGTCTATCTTCCATACCGTCGGTTTCGGTAAGAATGGCCATGGCTGTTATTGGGGTCCTCCCGATCATTATTGTATATCCATTTATTCAGAGCAATTTTGTAAAAGGAATCACTCTGGGCGGCGTTAAAGGCTGAGTGCGAATACCCGCAGCAAGGATGTAAAATATGTTACGGTTCGCATCACCCTCTGAATCCCTCTGAACAGTAAAAAAATATTTCTTGATACAAGCCTGATAACAAGGTAAAATAAAGGTGACAATTAGTTATACGATACGTAACGGTTTGGCCAATGGTTGGACCGTTACGATTAGTATGTACGGAATGGATGGGCTTGCTTAAATAAATGTGAAGCACAGAAATGGAGGAGAAAGAGATGCGTAGTGTGGAACGATGGGGTATGTTTGAAGTCAGACTGAACGGACACTGGGAAGGTAATCCTTTTGTGGATCGAACAATACAGGGAATCTTCCGCAATGAAAAGGAAGAAGTGACCGTAGAAGGTTTCTATGATGGGGTTGGCGAATATTGTGTACGTTTTATGCCGTCATATACAGGAGAATATCAATATGAGATAAGCGGCACTTTCTCAGAAGAAGTCAGTAAAGGTACGTTTCAGGTAACGGAGCCTGCCGCAGGAAACCACGGACCGGTAAGGGTGGTATATGGGACCCGGCTGGCTTATGAGGATGGGACTCCGTATAACTCATTGGGGACGACCTGTTATGCCTGGGTTCATCAGGATGTGGTTCTGCAGAGACAGACACTGAGCAGCCTTGCCGACAGTCCGTTTAACAAGATACGTTTCTGCTTTTTCCCCAAGTTCTACTTATATAATACCAGGGAGCCGGATACATACCCTTATGAAAGAGGAGAATCCAGGGGACAGGATGCAAGACAGCAAGGTATGAACATCAACATGAAACTGGATGTAAAGGATGAGATTGCAGATATCAGGGACTTTGACGGATACCGTTTTAATACGGAACATTTCAGAAAATTTGACAGGCAGATTAAAAATCTTATGGATATGGGAATCGAGGCGGATCTCATCCTCCTGCACCCTTATGATAAATGGGGATTTTCCACAATGAGCCGCGAGTGTGACGAGCTCTATCTGAAATATGTGACAGCCAGATATGCGGCTTACCGTAATGTATGGTGGTCCCTGGCAAATGAATATGATTTGCTGCGCCAAAAGACAGAGGAAGACTGGGATGCTTATGGTGAACTGATCCGTGAAAAGGATCCCTGGCAGCATTTGCGCTCCATCCATAACTGCATGGTATTTTATGATTACAATAAGGATTGGATTACCCACTGCAGCATGCAGCGGATCGATCTGTACAAACATGTGGAAGATACCGATATCTACGAGCAGAAATACAAGAAACCCATTGTATGGGATGAAATAGCATATGAAGGCAATATTGATATGGGCTGGGGAAATATCACCGGCAAGGAAATGGTAAGACGTTTCTGGGAATCCGTTCTGCGCGGTGGTTACGCCGGACATGGAGAAACCTACTGCCATTATCAGGATATCCTTTGGTGGTCCCATGGCGGGAAACTGCATGGCAAGAGCCCTAAGCGTATTGCTTTTCTGGAAAAAATCATGGAAGAGACTCCCGGCGGTTATCTGAAGCGGGGAGAAGGCGCTTTTGATGAGTTGGTGGGAATCCCCATAGATCAGGAAAGAAAGTGCGGATGGGGAACGGAAACACACTGTGATTACGAGATCCATTACTATGGATTCGGGCGTCCTGCCTTCCGTAATTTCAAATTTCCGGAAAATGAAAGATACCGTATTGAGGTTATCGACACATGGAAGATGAAAGTGATTCCGGTTGGTACATTCAGCGGAAAATGCCGTATTGAACTGCCGGGAAAACAGTATATGGCAATTCGGTTAATACGGGAAAGTTAACGGAGGAATTTGCTGGTATGCAAGAAAAAGAATACACCATTGATGATATTTATGCTTTGCCTGATGGAGAGCGCGCAGAGTTGATTGACGGTCAAATTTATCTCATGGCTCCACCCAATACCAGGCATCAGGCATTATTAAGTGAGCTACATGGAATCATACACCATTATATCAAATCAAAAAATGGTGAGTGTAAAGTATTTCCTGCCCCATTTGCCGTTTTTCTTAACAAAAATGATGCAAAGTATGTGGAACCTGATATCAGTGTTATATGCAGCAAAGATAAGCTGGACGACAAAGGCTGTCATGGTGCACCTGACTGGGCTATTGAAATTATATCGACCAGCAGCAAGAGGATGGATTACCACATCAAACTGTTTAAATATCGCACTGCTGGTGTCCGGGAATATTGGATCGTTGATTACGATAAAAACCGTATCACTGTTTATAATTTTGAATCAGAGGATACACAAGAATATACTTTTTCTGATTCCATCAATGTGGGAATATATGATGATCTGACTATAGATTTCAGTCAATTGGATATCTAAACTGCGAACCACGAACGTAGTAAATGGAGTGTCAGGTTGATTCATTAAAACGTAATTGTAAGTACTTGTCCGGATAAGATGTCGGGTTCATCCGATATCTTATCCGGTATTTTTAATCCATTTTAATAGGAGAGATTAGCATATTCTTCTGAAGATTCCCAAGGCCATAAGGTCTCTAAATAATTCTATCATGAAATTTGCCTATTTCATGAGGTAACCAGAATCTTCTGCTACGCTCCGGCCAAAGTGGGAAGGCAGCCATGTCTCGTTGAAAAAGCGGTCGGTCTTGCTAAAGCTCCAGCTCCAATTCTTCTTGGATCCAACAAATACTTCGTTACGGTTGGAATGCTCGTAGTTGTCAAAATATAGTATGAACATGGTGAGCAAGTCGGCTAATGCAGCTTTCTCATCCAAAAGACACAAGGTATAGCTGTCCCTGTTGTTGACAGTATGTAAATCCTTGTTAATCTGAGCAATCTGCGTCTCGTTCAGATAAACAGAAACATACTGGTAATGGGAGCGGTCCAGCGTGTACAGTTGATAATTTCTGTTGTTGCATTCCATGCTGTAATAGCCGGTCAAAAAGCCTTTTGTGATATGTTGGAAGCGAGCGGTCAAATCATCACTGCTGCCGTAGATGTTACATACCTTTAAAACAAGAAAATTAAAAAAATAGTTGACAAATTAACAAATATGTACTACCATAAAAACATCAAAACGCTTCTCCATTTTTATTCTGAAAAGAAGCATATCAGGCAGTTTCTGCCGGTAAATCACATGAAAACAGGC
>Ga0153941_1000262_pt1 | contig 24173 bp, 36 predicted proteins | sample TSNJ025MetaG_FD_104733 | JGI IMG/M metagenome (GOLD analysis project Ga0153941, IMG submission 104733) | Attine ant fungus gardens microbial communities from New Jersey, USA - TSNJ025 MetaG | ecosystem: Host-associated > Fungi > Mycelium > Unclassified | place: USA: New Jersey, Brendan T. Byrne...
ATATATGCTCTGCATATAATCATAACCGGGATCAACTGGTCACAAGAAATCATCTGCAGCATCACGAAAATCTGAAGTGGTAGGAGATGACATGCGAGGATCGTCATGTACATCCACCATAAAGGGGAGATTTGCTGTTTCAGGAATAACAGAGGAAGCACTTGGCGGCGGTGGTTGTGGAAGAGTATTGATTGTTGGGTCCGCCGCCGCCGGGGCAATGATGTGGTTATCTGGTTGTTGGGGGGAGGAAATGTATCAGTATTACCGTAAATGCACTGTCCGTCGAACTCACATTCACGAGCATGACCTGTTTGAAAACCAAGTATCAATGATTGTCACTTCTCAATACAAATGGAGCATCGCACCAGGATCTTTCTGGTGAACACAAGCATCGCCACCTGGACAGTCCGGACGGCCAGTAATGTCAGGCTCTAGGAACCCCTTCTGTCGTTCTCGAATCCACCAGTCCCTGAGACCCCAGAAAAACACTTCTGCGGCACATAAACGACAGATCAGAGTACGGGAACCTGAATTTGGCCCCCGTAGTGCGGCAATTCTATGAAGAGTGCCAAAAGCCTCGGAAAGCTGCCGAAATCCCGTGGGCTGAGACTGGAGATATGTCGCAATCTGCACAAATGACAATTAGAGTTCAATGTCTAATTCCATGAACAAGCTGGCACATGCCTCATGATAGATGTGCTTTGGCGTCAAACTCTGAGCGGTCATGTAATCAATCAGATAATTGACTTCAACGGTGTTTTCATCGAAGCATTCAAAGAAGCGAGGGCTTTCAATTAAATCATCCAGTTTTCCCAGGTCATGCGGCTGTTGAGCAAGAAGGGGTACAGCAGTACAGCGGCCTTGGACGTTGATGCCGCAGAAGGACACCAGACACATGTCACATTTCGTCGTTGAGGGTGCTTGAAGAGCTAACATGATTTCGCTAGATTCCTCATGAAACCAACCATGATATGAAAAAAGCATAAACATTTTTCTTACCAGTTTCCACAATATCCATGACCGGGTGGTAAACCATCGTCAAGCGGTAAGGCATGATCAGGGTCAAGGTGAGGGTCAGGAATGGGTTGCGGACAAACCCAGCCAAAGGGATTTCCCCGTGAACAGTGGGGACATGGCTGGAAAAATTCAGTATCAGGGAGGATATTAGGCTCTGGTGACGGCTCCCGGGGAGCCGGTAACTAGGATACAATGAACATGAGAACTATTGTTCAAGTTGGAAGAACTAACGCGCAAATTGCTGCCTGAATATATCTCATCAGCTTGCTGGCATTCCCGTTCGCTTCGAGCCTTGTGTGGCGCAGCACGTAGGAAAGCGTCGATCGTCCCCTGCAAAGCACGAAAGGGTGTGACGATCGTTGATACACTCCGACATGATGGACAATTTGTACCATTGTTCTGTAGCGAATTGAGTCAATATTCTTACTGGAGAAGTTCCGGCAAGTCAACATGACGTGATTCATTCAATTGACGAGGGCTGGGAAGATGGTCTGGGCATGCAAAGTAGACACAATACTCACACGAATCCAAAGGACGCAGCAGCTGAAAGGAATTTCACATATTCAATCTTGCCATGAAAGGGGCGGACCCACCTTCCACAAAAGAAATGCTGACATGGCATCACAAGGACAGGTTTGTAGACGAGGGCAGAACAGCAACCACACTGAAGTTCCTCTTCAATTGCCTCGATGAGCCAAGAAGCCTGCGGAAGACCTTGCTTGTTCTGCTGGTCCCTGATATCTTCCTTGAGCCTCTTTCGACTGCCTTCGTCTGACGGTTCTTCTAATGGCGATTGCGCCCTGCGTTTTAGGTTCATGCTGGAAGAAAGGGATATAGACAGTGGTGGTGATGTGTGATATAAACTTGGTGCAGCAATATATGGCAACTCCCCCGAGTCCATGGAGGGGATGTATGAGCAATAGGTAAGAGAAACAAGACAACTGCAGCAGATAGTCTTCAGAGCCAAGTCAGAATGGTGTTAATTTATAGCAGACCTCGGAGTGGACTCATGCTTCCTGTTTTGGCAACACCTGAACCACGCAGCATAAAGACAAAAAAATCGACTAAAACAGAAATCCGATAAGAATATTATACAACTCAAGTACAGGATTGGAATCGCACAGGAAGATAGATACTGCAAAATGACTTTCGGGGTCAAAGGTTAATCACATCAAACTTTCGCGAGATGACGGAGTGGGCAGAGAGAAATTAGGGAGAGGGGGTAGACTAACACCTGCGAAACTACAAGCGTTGGTGAGTCGTTTGCGGAGTACGTTGTATCGATGACGTTGTTCTGTTACACGAAGCCCATTAGCTGCGAATAAGGTGACAGCATCAAGTTACCTGGACAAGGCCAAAGTGCTGAGAGACTAAATTTCGTCATGTCAATGTGAGTCGCTCCCGAAGACAGAGTCAACGCCTACTAGTCAATTGCAGGCAGAAGCGCTTTGCAGACATCAAGCGCGATCAATAAAGAATTATCGCATTCCCATAATGTGAGAGATCTCGATATCTGGCCCATGAACCAAAACACGAAGAACGGACGTCTTGCGAGAAGGTTATTGGCATTTCCGGTGATCAGGTGCAGGCCTTGCATAAACCGCTCCGCCACTGTGGCTTGATGTCGAACTGCGATCGCGTGAACGGCTATAATCATGAGCCTCTGCATAAATGAGACTTACGCCATTCTTCAGCCTTGTGCCGATGAAACGAGCCGTTGATGTTTCTATGGAAAGACTGTTAGGGGATATCAAACTCTAATTTCATATCACTCTTACGCGGTGACGAGAGGAATGTACCTCTGGAATTCATACGACATACTCATACGAATGCTGCACTGGTTATTTCACGCCCATAGTCATTAGTAATACCATGCTTACTTGAAAATGTACTCCCGAGCTTGGTAGATAGAAGCACGTTCGATTGCGCAGGTGTGTTTGCTTAGTGCTGCTTCAAGCGCATCCGCTTCAAGCCAAGCCTTTGTGGCGAACTGCGCCTTGATCGCGACGCTGGCAGTAAGGTCCATTCTCATACGTATACAGGCGTGCCATAACAAATAACATTGGTCTTGCAACGCCCATACAGTATCCTTGGACGAAGTTGACAAAGAAGGTGAATTCGCGATTGACTCACCAGAGAACAGTAAGGCATACTGTGATCTTTGTGAATGTCAAATTCAAAGGGAAAAGTGACTACTTACATTGGCAGGGTCGGCAATAAACAAATTCGGAGCATGAATTCGATTGGCTGTAGTGTACGATATGTGACCGGCAGCGGTAACCATAGCACTCCAACATAGCCGACGAATGCTCTCCTTGCGGATGTCACTGTGAGACCATGCATTGTCCCAAGCAGGCGTCAGTGCCCACATCGGTGCATGTTCACTTGCAGAAGGCCAGTTTTTCCCTAGCGTGAGCCTCCTACACGAGCAACCCACCTCGGTGACGGGGTGCTGGTTAGAAGGGAAGTACGTCTGAAAAGAATCTATTTGGTGTGGAATTGGTTGAGATTCGTGAAGTGGCTGATAACCAAACCAAGATATCTCTTGATTTCGGGAAACAACTGGAACAGTACCCGGAAGAAACATTGTTGCATCGGGGTTATCGGCGTCTACAAGCGTCAACGATAGGGTGCGAATGATAGAATCAAGCATGACCAGAGCTGAGACACAACGCTCAGAGGAATGCCAGGGATGTGCACAAACTTCGAAAAGGGCAAGTAACTAGACGATACAACCGGTAAACTTCCGAAACTATTGTCGGAAACTGGACTCACCCAGGCCGCTTGTGCAAGTGTTTCATCTAACCATCCTGCGTTGACACTGGCCTCTAGAGCGCTCTGTGCTTCGTCTCTGAAGCGCAATGCACGTTCCCTTCCCGTATGACCAATACCTACCTCCGAACTCTGCCAAAAAGTGGACATTGCAAGGAGAGCAAGAACCAAAGAAGGCTGCATTTCCTTCCTCCGTGCAGGCTCAAAAAAATTTCCAAAAAATGTCGGCAAGTGAAAGAACGAAAACCAATAATTGGAAGCTTTGAAAACAAAACGAAGGTCCGACGTAATGGCTTGTGCGGCTATTTCCCTTTGACCCGGCGACAAAGACGGAACTCTCGCCGAGTCGGATGACATGTAAAGGAAGAGCAGAGACTCCCACCACATATCACGGGCAAATGACATGGGTGGTTGAGAAACCATCTTTAGGAAGCCTTCCGCTCTCTTGTTTTCATCTTCGTCTAGCTCGCTGATATAGTCGAAACCTGTGAGCTGTAGGGACCCAAAGGGAAAAGTACCAAATTTTGACAAATTGCCATCATGCGGAGGAAACTTGAAGCGGTCAACAATTCAAACATTATAGCATGGATAGGTCACTCACCTTGGGGAAATCAAAAAGGTTGAACGCACTCATCGGACTAAGATAGGACGGTCTTCCATGACTAACATGATGCGGTTGAGGCTGATTTTTTTGAGAGATATCATACAAGGAGTCGACGTCAGTTATAATTGTAGGTGGGATTGCAAGCAAGTATGATGAGTCAATCGCGGTTTCGTCTGATGGGAGAGAAGTGGTTGGAAGCGGGTCATGATGATAACTAGTGGTACTTGGGTTGCCTGGGAGAGCACCTCGCGCCCGACACCGACGTCTATTTTCGAGAAACGAGTTATTCAATTGATTTCTTACTTCTCGAGCCATTCGTTGACGAGCGCCGGGCGTTTTATCTGGTCCCCGTCGCTTGGGCACCGGATCATAACTGCATTCGTTCCTGTTAGCTCGAAGGCCGCAATTGTGACAAACGGGTTTGGCACCATCGCAACGGATCTTTTTGGTTCGACTTATGCCGAAGCGGTGTGAACGCCAATTTCATCAAAAGAGGGACAGATTATTCACCATTGCAGGCAAGCTACATAAACCCTGGCCCTTTGCCTCCCTTGAGTGGTCGGAGGCTGACCGGGAGCAAGCTCGATACGAGGTCTTTCTCTGCTTTTTTTGGATTTCGAAAGATTTGAAATGGATGATTCGGGAGGGGTGGCTGTATTCTTGCTGATTCCGGGCTCGGTTGAAGCAGTTGAGAGGCTGGAAATTGCAGATGTAGATTCTCTGGGTGACAGTGGAGACAGACGCTCGCTCGCCAAGATACCTGCCCCTGCAGAGAGCACAGGAAACGCAAGGTCCCCTAGACCTTGTTTGTAAAATATGCTCGATGGGGACAATTCTGGTCTTGGCGCGTTGAAGGAACTATTCTCGACTGTATATTCGGCACTGTCTTTAGAAGGTTTGTGATTTGAATGAGGGAGAACATGAATTGCAGAGCATGAGAAGTCCTTCAAAGGACCATCCCAAGGGGAAATAAGACTATTCTGCATCAGCAAAACGTAGGCCGTGGATTCTTGAAAGAGATTTGACTCAGGATGAGGACAGGTCCTTGGCCTGGTACCAGCATATATAAGCAAGAACTGATCTGAAGATCAATACGCCAGTAGGAATGGAATTAGTGAAAGCATGAAGATGTAATCAAATGTTAGGCGGTGTCATCACCTGATCCTTGATCCTTAACCTAACTAATTTTCAAAATCAATTTGACTTAGTAACCCCTCCACTGGTTCGCAATTGATTTATCCCACAAAATAAGTATCAGTATTTTGGACTCCTGATGGACAGAGAAAAAGAACGCCAGAGAGATAGGGGGCAGTATGAAAAAGAACGACAGAGAGATAGGGGGCAGTATGACAGAGAAAAGGAACGACGGAGAGATAGGGGGCAGTATGAAAAAGAACAACAGAGGGATAGGAGTCAGTATGACAGAGAAAAGCAACAACGAAGAGATAGAGAACGGTATGACAGAGAAAAGGAACGACCGAGAGATAGAGGACGGTACGACAGAGAACGGGGGGGAAGACATGAAAATCAACTGCCGCGAGATTATCATCGGTCGGCTTCGCCAAGAGAGCGTTCCTTGAGGCCTCGGTCTTCCTCTGGGTCCCGTTCTCCCAGGCTTGAGAAGGGCAAACCTAACTTTTCTCAATCTGGACTACTTGCCACAGAAACCAATACTGTGAAGGCAGCAGATGGGACGAGTACTGTTTTGAAATACAATGAACCCCCAGAAGCACGAAAGCCTACCTTGAGCTGGAGGCTTTATGTTTTCAAAGGCAGTGAACAGATGGGTAAGCCTCAAATTGAATCGCTAACCAAATCTCATTCTTCACTAGAACTTCTTCATATCCAACGGCAAAGTGCATATCTGATTGGACGTGATCGGCTTGTCTCTGACATTGCTGTGGACCATCCCTCTTGCTCGAAACAACATGCTGCTATACAGTGTAGGCCTTGTGCATCAGTTATGAGTAACCTATCTAAAGGCCTTCTAAGATCGATACATCCAAGAGAAGGGTGAATCGAAAGGTGTTGTAAAGTGAATATCATGATCGTCTGAAAGTAATGCCTTTCCTCACAGTACGCTGTTCTAGGCCATTTATCATTGATTTGGAGTCAACCAATGGTACCTTGGTCAATGATGAGAAGGTACCGGCAGCTCGCTTCTATGAGCTCAGGGCTGGAGACGGTTTGTTGTTGCTGGCGTTCCAATCATGCGATAAGACTTATCTTTCCTCTCAGTGATCAAGTTCGGTCTCTCGAACCGAGAATATGTCTTATTGAATGAGGAAGTTACTTCATAATACTTATATTTTCACTGTGCCCCTTAGAAATGCATCACTCATGAACTCATTTGCACGATACGTCTCGCTGATTGATCAATGGTGTGTCGCGTGTCTCTAAAATGCACTGAAGCCAGCTTTGTTCTCCCAACGAAGGCACGTATGTCACGGTCATAACCATATGGAAATGTCTTATCGGGGCAGATTTGCCTCCTTGTTTTCACCTGGCGCCGTCACAGGGTTTAGGGCGCCTGTGGATCACCACTACAGTGCGTCATCGCTGAACTTATAATTGATTGTTGTTCTCAATCAGCCGAACAAAGCACTACTGCCAATTGCCACGATAAATTGTCTACGAACAAAGACCACTCAAGGACAATCGATGATTGCAGGATTTGGTCCTGATTGTGATTTTAAGGACAATAAAGCATTTCGTCAATTAACGTATCCAACAAATGCAAGTACCATAACGACGTTTTTCTTGCCGAGTCGGCGCGTAAATGTACCAATGCCGGCTGAGGCAACCACCTACCGGATTTGGTTGGCAACGAGGCAACAATAAACAAGGGTATGTAGCACCTTTGCGGGTCATAGGTTCCAGAGCTATACGCTCTTTGGTCCGAAAATCACCAAGCCTTCTGTCATTGGAAACAACCTACTATATAAAACCAGAAAATGAGATCGAAAGAAACTACCCTCTTCAACTTGATTGATCCATCACTATGGTTTCATACGAGTCTCTCGACCTTCTTCAACTTCAACTCTACCCTGCCTTGGACTACGACATCGATGCCCGCATAGCGCAATACACTAACATCTTTGGGAAAGGATTCCCCGAAGATAACCATTCTATTGAGATGATCCTTGCGGCAACCTGTGGCTTTAGCTCCTCCGATACCTCGGACTCGAGTAGAAGTCCTTCGATTGGTCAAGACCATGTCAAAGCAGAATTATCAGTTGCTGGGACATTGTCCCCACCTTTGATGCAAGATCATGAAAGAACCAGGTATGAGATCAGCGTTGACGCATTTCTTAAAGCTTGTATCTGATATTTTTGCAGATCCTCCAATGAATCACATACCATTTCACACCCCATACCTCCTAGTTGTACAACCACCCATCAATCGGCAATCTCTTTGGGCACTCTCTCAACTTCAGATCATGAAGCCTTGGAACCGGAATTACCGATTAGCCGAAAAAGGACACGGAAATGTAGAATTTCCCGAAAAGATCAGGATGCAGGTAGTGAAAGTGATCATGACGACGATGATTACATTCCAACCTCTCGTTCTTCTGGCCCTAAACGCCGGCGTATATCATCTCGTCTCCCTGCTCACCGCCCTTCTCCCCGGAATACGACTAAATCCTCCTCATCAAATGCCCAGAAACGCTTATCTCGTAACAAACGAGCAAATTTTGTCGTAGCAATTGAAACTTGCAATAGCTTCGATCTCAACTTGGTCTGTCCTGAGTGTGGGTGGAAGCAGGTAAATAAAAGACTTCCTGATTTCAAACGTCATCTCCGCACCCATACTCGACCAGATGAAGGTGACGAATCTCAGGGCTGGTGGTGTAAAGGTGTACCTCTCGAGGATGCGCATAGATTCAATATCTCGAAAGGTGCTAAATCGTTCGAGTTCCTGGGGCAAGAGCGTATAGGTGGTTGTAGGCGAACTTTCAGTCGTCGGGATGCACTCAAAAGACACCTGGACAACGCCAATGGGACATGTGTCGGTTGGCAATACAAGGCGAAATAGGATTTGATTACAGTCTGTATGCCGTTATCTCCGTCCCCTCCAACACCTCTACATATCAAGTGTAACATCAACCCATTACTTATTTCATGTGATCTGATCTACGCACGTCCTGTAACTTTTGAAGCAATAAATCAATGGCGCTTCTTTCATAAATGTGTTCATAGGATTAACGCCTTGAACGTATCCGTTTGCCTCCCTGAACTGCGGGACCCCAGCTGTAAACAGAAGGTGCTCGCTCATACCAAAATCAATCAGCTCAAATATAAGAATATCATACCCTCGAATAACCTTTTCCGGCTTCTGTTCGTACGCAAACTCCCGCGGATCATTCCCCGAGCGATACTTTTCCATGCACCACAGGATATATCTGTTGTCACCCAAAAGTCAGAACACCCGAAAACCGATCGACAAGACATGAGTAGTACCTTCTTTCTTTAACTCCCAGACCAGATTTTTTCAAATCGTTTCGGGTGCTTTTCCAGAAAACATCCCAGGATTCAGGTTCTAATTTTTCATGGCATGAGCGACCAATGGCAGTCAGGAATTCTTGGGGTGTGTTGATTTGCAAAGGTTTTCTATCTGAGATAACAGGAGGGAGAACATGAGGCTTTGGCACCTCACGAAGAGTAGTTCTGCTGACAAGATTGCGTGTGAGTCTAGGTGCGATAGTGCCGAGACGGGGAGCGAAGCCCACTAGCATGGTGCAAGTGCAAAGAAATTTAGAAGTCACATGATAGGCTTTTTTTGGATTGCAAAGACGCGGGGCCTGGACCGGGCCCAGGCATTAGGGGTGTATCTACAAAAGAGATAAGGCCAGAGCAGGAAGGTGTGGAGGAAGATCGCTGGTAGATGGCTGGGGTAGGAGTGCGTCCACATGATTAGGCCCGTTCTTTTTTTTATCTATTCCGCAACAAGTGTGAAGACGCGAAGGGTTCTTTCTGAAAAGCAGGCACCCATGCAACGCAGTGGGATGTGCTCTAGGTCTAAACTTCATGGTGGGCTTCGGATACTCAACTATTTAGTAGAGGATTTAGGATGAATAAATTATATTTTATAGTATTTCCTACGTCTACCTTTCCAGTGAGTTATTATAAGTATAGTTATGTAGAAATAGTGATCCGATCATATGCTGAACGTCATTTCTCGTAGACCGTCATGGAGCTACGAGTCACATGTATTCAATATGAAATACTCAACACTGTCTACAAGGCCTAGCATCAGGAACGTATAGATAGCAGGGAAGTACTAATAGATGGACGGGGTAGAGATACCTCCGAAGGTGTTACTACAACAGAGGAAAGACTACGAGTGATGGGCGACTCGCCCTCGAATCCCTTCTCAGAGGTAGTCTTTCTAGGAGTTTGTCATCAACGGTTGATTCATGCCTGGTGCATGAGCCTAACCTGATGTAGGCACTAGATTTAGCCACAAATTCTGCGAGGCCTTTGCGAGTGGCCAGGATGTCTACAGAAGTTCTGGAAGGTGGGACCTCCTCTAAGATATGGTCGTCGTGGCAGCTGCAGTTGCAAAAGGTATGGATGCGTGTCTGGTGAGACTCATCACATGGGCAAGAAATCTCATAGAAAAAATTCTAGTATTTTTCTTTTCAGTTTCTCCACTGTCCAATGTATGTGTTGATTTCAGGCAAATTTCTAATAGGACAAGGGTAGTTTAGAGCAGCATTAGGATGCACTTTTGCAGCTCCAGAGCTAGTAGATATCATTTCCGGTGCCTCTCGATCGCTCTAGACACCTCCCTGTCTGATGTGGCTTTCAAACAGTCTCCAGCATATGGGATTATCAACGATGACTGCATTTATACCATTGTACTCCCTCTCTTCTCAATACTAGAAAATAGGTGCATCTCGTAGGAATAATCTCGCTTCTTCCTTCTTCACCCAGCGGACAACTGCGTTCGCAGCTCCGATCACAGCACTCTTGGGCAAGCGGGCGGAAACAGCAATGTATAATTCAAAGGGCTGGGTTATCTAGTTAGAGGTTAGCAGTGGTGATCTGTTATCATAAAACACGGACCCAGCCCATCACACTCTCCGTATCTGTACGAATATATTGGAGCTTCAATAATCGGGACTGACCAGATTTGGCATGGATTGAATCGTGTAATGTTTGATATAGAGCGATTAGTCTGAAAGATGAGATTGCATCGAACAGAAATTTTATCTCGAAGTTCTCACCTGCGCTTTTCGTTCACCCCGTTATAAGGATCTTCAAAAGTCGGGAATGTGATTTGGACTTGAGACCGAGACTTATATACGAAATGTCGAAGTCCAGGAACACCAACCTCCGCTACAGTATAGACACATTGCTGTGATAACACAGCTTTTGTTAACGCTCGTAGCAAGCCATCAGCAGCGAGTTTCTATTTTCCTGTCAGAAGTTTAACAATCGAGCGGAGTTGGGCTCCACCTTCGTTGCTGTTTCACACCAACTCTTAACGTGCTCAAAATCATTAGTACTGCTGACACAAATCAAACTGACGTCTGGCTCCTGCACCTCGTCCATTTCTGTCTTTGTTAATGAAGTAGAAGTTGCGGAAGGAGATGGGGGACTTAAGCTCCCACATGAAGTGTCTCGGAGGAGAAACGAGATATAAGCATTAACAAATCCAGAAGGATAGAACTTGGGAAGGCAAACAGGTATCCAGGAAGCGGATGCCTGTGAATTCATTATGGAGGGTGACTTGATAGTGTTGAGAAGTATGTGAATATCTAAAAGACAATTGTCACTTTTCCGAGGTAAAAAACCTGATATGACATCCCTGCAGGGTGAATTGAATGCTTCCTCGGACGGATAAGAGTAACGACTCTGTCTCCAACAAGAAGAATGATGTATAACAATTCCTGAGACCGGGTTTACTGGATTCAGTAGCTCCATCGGGGACAGACGAACTTTAGTTTTTCCAGACGGAAGCTTTGGTACCAAAGCTTCAGCTATCTTCTTCCTGAGGTTAGGATCCAGCTTCAGGCAGTTCAAGGATGAACTACTAATCGCAATATCAAGCTCAAACACGTCAATTAGGGAGGTCAAAAAAGACTCGGCTCCTGGAGAGGAGTATCAGACAAAGATCGACTCAGCAGTGAGACCAAACGTACCACCAAGCAACCGTCGAAGATCAAAGTTTGTCCGCCGTTCAAATATACGTCTGAGTTGAGAAGCAGTGACTATGCTTATCATCTGCAGGTGAAGATATTCCAGGTGTGTTTTTGACTGGAAAAAGAATCAGTTCATGTTCCGACCATTTTCAGGAAAACCTACAACGGACTCTGGCTCACCCCAGGATGAAACGCAGACATAATAGAGGGGAGAGCGAAGCAAGAATGTTATCCTTGACTGCCCAGCATTGATACAGCGTATCTTATCAGCATCATCGATGAAAACAGATATTAATGCTTGTATGATTCCGATAGTCGACGCATTATCGTGATTTGCGTTTCCTGGTCGACTAAGACAGTTGATTTTCAAGATATTCTCATGATTGTTGATGAGGAATACCTGACAAACACGGGCTTTCCTGCGTCAGTTAACACAAAATATTGCCGAGGCAAAAATCTAGTCTCTGTCATGCAAATCAAAAGAAGCGTATTACGGCAAAATAGCCGGATTACGAACCAGGTATGTAGGGAAGCTCCTGTAAATCGATTTTATGCTGTTTGTACCTAGATGGAGAACTCTCGCTTTCTTTCCAGCTGTTCAATCATCTGAGGAGACTATGAAGTGAAGCAAGAAGCCTGACCTTTTTGTACCTGTTTGCTTGAAAGAGTTTTCCTTAGCTGTTCCCGCAGGTACCTTTTTGATTCATCATTAGTGGTGATGACAGGTTGGGACACCTCCGTCGAGTCTTCTTCAGCAAAATCTGTGTCTATGTCTGCATCCTGAATCAATATGCCCTCGTTCAAATCCACATTGATGACGGATGAAGCTGAGCTCCCTAGTGCTCCCTCCTGCGGTAGAGGAAGTGAAGTAGAAAAGTCAGATTCGTCTTCCGGAGCTGTAATATTATGACTGTGAATGTGTAGGTTCGACAGCGAGGGCGATGGCTTCAATGGAGGAATGACAAGACGTGAGCCTGGTGACGTTGTCGGAATTCCAGTAATTGGGTGACTCGGACGAGAAATTGTGCGTGAACGAGGATCATATGACATGAACAGTATCGAGATGATGTTAAAATTAATGCTTATCCTGATCAAGTCCAATGATACGAAAAATCATTATTAGCAAAGGTTAGAGAAGGAGTGCTACTATCAATCAACATTACGTGATGTATACTTGGATGTATTTCTATTTCGCAAGAACCAAAGTAGTACTTAGATGCGGAGGGAGACGTATATTACTTCTTTTGATCTATCCGAGAAATAGAGAGGGATCCTAGAGGTTAAAATGCTGAGGTCACAGATAAATTGAAAAATCTACAAACTCGGATACACGTAGTTTAAAATGATCTCCCTTATCTCAGCATCAGATTCCTTGTTATGGAGATACAAGCATAGGGAAAACGGTTGACTTTGGAAGTAAGCTGTTGAGCAAGTTCTCCACGCATGCTATGAGTATTAGAGCACTTTCTAGACATTGCTCATATCATTATTGATCACTGACCGATCAACCAAAACTAATCACGTGCTGAAATACGAACGGTACAGTGTGGTACGGATAGTGAATATAAGGGAAGTACCTATATACTAATCCGAAACGTTTGGTAGCTAAGAGATGAAACATTACCTATTTTTAGTGTAGCGCTCGATATTCCAACATCACGAACATCTACAACAATAATTATTAGCCACAGCCATAACATAATCAGTATGATAGCTCAATACAATGATTTATTTATCCTCCAGGAATGAATCAAGATTAAACATCTCGGAACAACTAGATGTTCTCGCGTGATCAAAACATATGCATAACCTGTCATTCAAGATGTACAAGCAAAAGGCAGACACGGGAGAAACTCCCCGGAGTCGTGAGCCTGCTGAAGTTGGCCAGAAATGGTACGCGAAGGCCTCCGTGTATTGGTCGATACTTGATGGGTTATATTCGGCGGGATCTCGCCTCCTGACTCATCTATCCGCACGGACAACAAGGTATGCCATTAACGTTATGACGCTTCCTAGATCCTGGCTGTTTTCTCGAGGTAGGTCCTTCCATTCGTCATAAGTAATCATGCAACTTATAAACTATAATAAATGATCTCAGACGTTACCTGGTGTGGTAGACGACTGAGTGAGCCTACAATAAGAAAAACAATTTATATGAATTCGGTTGTTTCAGATTTATAATAATAATAAAAGAGAATAAAGAAAAGCGACGTCATATTGATCAATCCTGTCCAATAGTGCACATATCATATACTATAACAATTCAGCTTGGATGACCCAACTAATCCATATGACAGAGAAATATATTTATTCAATGTCAAAGGCTTTGGATGGAAGACAGTCCTCCAATCAATAACTCTCTTTCATAACTTCCACGGTCCAGGAAAAACTGAGCATGTAGCCACATGCAGAGATGGAACAAGCTCAAAAACAGTAATTGTACAACAAATGATGAGTATTATTTTCCACGAAGAACGCTTCTTTTCGCACTCTTCTAGATTTTCCATGGGTCAAAAATTACCTTTCCAATCTCCCCCTTGTCAAAAGCGCGATAGCTTTCCGCTGCCTGACTAAAATCGACTATCCGATCAATCAGACTGGCCGTTTCTCCGACCTTACCAAAGACGTCTTGCCGTTTGACTGTTTGAAATATCACTAAATCAGTTGAAGGAATTTCTACGGTCAACTCACCAAGAAGATCAAAGGCCAAAGGGAACATCGCACGAGCCGGGCATCGACCAAAATCAAGAGAGACGTTCTTATTATACAGTTGGCGGCCAGTTACAGGGAGGAGTGGTGTACCATGTACGCCCACGGATACAATGACGCCAAAAGCCCGCACAAGTTCGTACCCAAGATTCATAGCATTTGTGTTTCCAACGACCTACTGCGCGGTGAACCGAAGCAAAGCCCGGTAAACGCCAAAAACCTACCTCCAAAACAGCCGTTGCGCCAACACCATTGGTCCATTCCTGAACTCGGATTTTGGCCTCATCAATAGAGAGAACAGTGAACTCCCCGGTCCCTTTCCCTGTAGAGTCTATGGTGTTGTATACTGCCTTCATTTTTTCTCGGCGAGACTGAATTGGGTCGATGGCAACCATTCGGAACGGAATATTGCGAGTTGCAAGGATATCCAACATACTGACAGTGGCACAGACACCAACAGGGCCCAGGCCGATGATTGCAATCGTCAGGATCCGATCAAGATCAGTCAAGCCGACCTCGTTCGCAGACACTTCTTCTTGAGAGAAACAAAGAGGCCATGGCTTTCCAGTGATCATTGGAGCAACTTTGGGATGATTGATAGTCTGTAGGGCTGCAAAAACGCCGGTTGGTAAAATGTCGGCAAGTAGGACAAGAGAACTATCAGAAATAGTTGAAAGAGCTGTTTGCTTGACATCACTTGGCAGGGCACTAGACCATGTGGAAGGATTGCTGAGGTTGAACAAGGTGCCTCCAGCCTTTGGAACGCGCACATATTGTGCCTGTCCCCCTTCAAGCGCAGGCGAGCCAAAGAGGAATCCGCCAGGACAGCGGCCCGTGTACCCCAGCCGACAAACACTGACCAGTAAATTAGAAGAGCCCATTAATTTGTGACTGGAACCCACTGGCATTCCCCGCAACTTACAGTGAATGGTGACACAACTTTGTCGTTAATTTTCAAACTGGAATATAGAGCAGGCCGACCCTGAGCGTTTGAGTTATAACTTTCTCCTAAGGCAACAACCTCCCCAATAAATTCATGACCACAGACGTGTCTATCCGCACCAATCAAATTTCCACTCTATCATAGATGATTGAACTCTTACACTTGATTGATGCCTCCGTGGCCGCGATATATATGGAGGTCACTACCTATTTACTTGATGATTAGGTGTCAACAATGCCACTCAAGATCCTCTGGACTAACCACAAAGGCCACCCAACTGGATCGTTCAATCAATCTAGACTGCTTCCAATCATTGAACAGAATTACCTACCTTGATTTTCACGATGGCGTCGTCAGGGTGCTGTATTCTATATTCAGTGTTCAATATTATGATAAAGTCAACCCAAAAGTCGACCCATACCTTGGAACAGGCACTTCCTCGACTCGGATATCATAAGAGGGAGGGTGCCAACGAATCGCTCTCTGAATGTCGGGCAGAGGGGAGGCCATGTGGTTGTCGGGAAGACACTGAGAATGTCGTGATTACATCACATTGTAAGTAGCCATAGGGGCTCCTTCTCATTGGAGATCATCTTTCTCATACGGAGTGCGAATCCATCAAGTGCCGGACCGGAAACGGGCCGGGAAGTCTGCATGATCCAGCTGACAAGAACTTCGTTGAACAGATCTGTCAACGATGAATTCAGATGTCACTGTCATGTCATTTCCTGGGGCCCCGCGTTTTCTCGCGACATTGAATTACCTAGTCATGAAAGCGCGTTCATAGACGGTCGATTTTCTATAAAAGCTCTCAGCTGATTTTTGGTCAAGAGCTAAAACAAAAATGCGCTGGCTCTCTGCTTTAGCTTCGCTTTCATTCGCTACCCTTGTATATGCTGTCGTCGGCCCTGGTGTCGTGACCGGTAACACAGCTGTTCACGATCCGACGATGTGCAAGGATAGTTCTGGCAAATATTTCGTTTTCTGTAAGTAGCTCGGGCATAAAGATCAGAGCCCTCAGTAATTGTGCCCTCTTGAAAGCTACGGCCGTCGGGATAGAAATCAGAACGTCTACAGACCGTACGGCTTGGACTCTTGTCGGAAAAGTATGGCCAAACGGTGCCTCCTGGACCGACCAGTACACTGGTACATCCAATGGGTGAATTGAAACATAGTTTTCGGACACAACACTGTACCTACCACATTGAATAGTAACCTTTGGGCGCCAGATTGTACCATCGTCAACGGAGAATTCTTCGTGAGTTGTCAGTTACTTTCCATCGTCCCATCTTCTTATTCATTTACTAGCTATACTATGCCGCATCTAGCTTTGGATCTCAGAATGTAAACATAACTCCCCCAATCCAAGTGTAGAACTTGCTCATGCACTTGCTCATAGTCAGCTATCTTTTTGGCCAAGTCATCGACTGGAATGCCAGGTATTCTTGAACTTCTAGTCATTATGCCGTTGCATCTTATTGTGAAATAAGGCAGCTTCACTCATGTTGGTCTGGTCACTTCCACGTCGACTGCTAACAACTACAACGTGAGTGCAATCATGTGATTCTTAGCACTATATAAATGACACTTTTCAAAGGCTATCGACCCCAAGTAAGTCCAAGTTTGCCCCTATAACATCGTGATACTCAACACCGGAGTGATCTTCCAGCCTTCTGATCGGTGAGTTTACGCGTATCAACCCTTTCTCGTCTAACCTCTCCATCAGATGGCAGCAATTGGTACCTCTCATTAGGCAGCTTCTGGACTGGCATAAAATCTATGAAGTCGGTTCAACTATCCTACGAAACGATTACCGAGACCCTGACATTCAATCTAACTTTCAGCATCAACTCTTCTTCAGGTTTACTCCGTGACAGCAGCGTCACTTCTCTTGCCACACGTACTGCTAACAATGGAGCTATTGAAGCTAGTTCTATATACAAATTTGGCAGTTTTTATTATCTCTTCACTAGCTGGGACAACTGTTGCCAAGGAACCTCAAGTACTTACAACATTCGTGTTGGGCGTTCTACTTCGTGAGTTTTCTCTCTTTGTATGCAGCTTATTGGTTCAAGTGTTTCGTCGACTTAGACCGACAGGTGGATTTGTTGATCAAGCTGGCGTATCCCTGCTAAGCGGGGGCGGTACTCTTGTTCTGGCCAGCCACGATAGCGTATGTTTGAAGCGCCCTTTATCTCTAGCTTGATGATAACAGATGAATCAGATTTTTGGGCCCGGTGGTCAAGATCTTATGACGGATGGTGATGGTCCTATCCTGGTCTACCGTAGGTACTATCATTCACCTGGCTGAGCATTCTCCTTGACCGGAATATTTGCAGACTATTACACTTCCGCCGGAAGCTTCGTGAGTGACATTATTACCACCTTCCTACGTAACTGATAGCAAATCTCATTGTAGCTCGGAATCAACAGACTCGATTTTTCTAGTGGCTGGCCTGTCGTTGTTTGATACATCAAATCAGTGACATTCACAAGAAAAAAGTGGCTGGAGGTCTCATATTCAGTAGACTCACCAGATTGTGTCCTTTTCTTGTAACTAGCTTGGATCATAAAAAGAATTTGAAGTGGATTACAGAACAAACAAAACAATTATCAGGAAGGAACGTGCTGGCGCCACGGAACCTTCAACTACAGAAACATATTCTACACTCAGACATCTACAATACCAGCTGCAACAGCAAGCAAAAAATTCTCAACAACCGCTTTCCCCTTCTGCAAATTAACCAAGGATATACGCTCATTAGGCAAGTGGGCTTGATCCTGTTCAACTCAGCATATGATTGGAAACTAGCAGATTATATCAGCTTACGGAGCTCTGGCCCATAGGCAAATGCAACGCATGGCACTTGAACTCCTTCTCCAGCCACGGCACGGAAGGAATTGACTACAGGTACAATGTCTTTCATTCAATAACCTTGAGAATCTTGGAAAAACTTACACCACCCTCTCGGATCCGTAATGGTTCCACATTCCATTCTTCTTTTACCGCATTTGCTAGTGCCTTGAAGTATGGGTCATCAAGCTCACCCAACCACCAGTCCGCTGTATGCACGACTTCAGCCTACGTTATCCCTTGAGCATCTCCTGCCAGTGATCAGATAAGTATTCTTACTTGGAGCCGATTGGGGCTGTTGAGTCCATTGAACGCAAATTTCAGGAAGTCGAGTAGAGACTGGATGATAGTGTCTAAGTTTTGATCAGGTACAATGCGTAAGGAAATTTGGGCTTTGACCGTGCTAGGAATGACTGTTGAGTCTGAATGGAGTTATTGAATCAGAGAACGATCATGAATATGAATATATCGCAAGTTTGTCTCACTCCTTGGTCCACTAATTTCAATATTATGTATCGTCAGAGACGGTTCTCGCCATTTAGAACGCAACAATGAAGCAGGTTTTTGTGTAACCTCTGAAAGCAACTTATAGAGCTCTTCCTCTTCCTCGGTTTGGGACCGGACTTGGTCATCTGGCATCCAAGTTCGTCAATTTATTGCAGAATGAAGTAGATAAAAACTTACAAAACTGAGATATTTGAATACGCCCCCGGCCATCAGTAAGGGTAGCCAAAAGTTTGATCCTTTCCTCAAGATCTGAGTACCTTGCAGTCCAGAAGGAACGAAAAGGAGGACCCACATGTCAACCATAGGTTCTTCAATTGCACCACCCTCAATTCCCGAATGTAAGTCTGGCATCGCACTTGAAATCTACATGTCCACAGATCAACCATAAAATCTAAACAGAAGAAAGGAGAATCACCAAAAGATTACAGTGAACAACCCCTCTGAAACCATAGGTCAAACACGCCCTATCCTCTGCAATCCATGTAGAGTTGCTATGTAGAAGGAACAGGTACATCAATCCCAATTCATTGACAGGGAATGTAAAAGCTCACCTGACGAGGATTTCATCGATATGCCCGATGATGTCTTTATGTTTCCTGACCGTCTCTCCAAAATTAGGACTACCAATTTCCTCTTCACCCTCAATCAGAAGCACTAGGTCTACTCCCAACATTCTGCGTGCAAGAAGATCAGCCGCAGCACATGCAATAGCAAGTATAGGACCCTTGTCGTCCGTCACCCCACGTCCATAGAGATATCCGTTTCTGCCCGTCAAGGTAAATGGATCAGAATTCCAGCCTTCCAAAGGCGCTGGAATGACATCGTAATGTCTACAGTGTTGCAAACAATCAACCACTCGAGCAAAGAAAGAGAAAGACTTGAACGAACCCATATAGCAAGATCCGGGGAAGGGGTTTATCACCTTTGCGACCTTCGAATGTACCAAGGACGATAGGATTTCCACCCTCACCTGTAGGAAGCTGCTTGATAGTCAGTATATAAGATAGCGTGAGAGAAAGATATTTACGAGTGTAGCTTGAGCACCTAGCTGTGCAAGGCACTTTCTCAACCAGATAGCAGCTTTGCGGCAGTCTTCTTTGTGTGTAGGTTGTGAACTAACGCTTGGGATTGTGACAAATTTACCGAGTGCATATAATAGCGTTTCTAAATAAAAAGCTCCCAGTTTTGTTATCAAGGACAGTACTTGACATACCAGATATTGAATCAGGTGACGCGCTGTTAAAGCCGATTAGCCCGGGCGTTGTAGGTTGTGCCCTTTTTGGCGTGATCAGCTCCCAGGCCTACATATCAGTCGCATGAACATTTGGAATGAGATCAGGACAATCTTGGCTACCTTGATATTAGAATCACTTCCACCAGTAACAAGACAAAAAAACCCATCGCTGTGTTTAGTGACAACTGAAGAAAGGACAATCCCGTCATGTGCTTTCCATGCAGCCAAACAATCGAATGAAGTAGACCATTGCTTCGAATATTGTCTGAGAATGTAGTACACCATGAACCAGACTTGCTCACTTGTACACAACCCCCTGCCGAGAAGGTATAGAGGTCACCATTGAATACGGACAAGGACAATATATCGACGCCCTATGGTCAGGCAGAACTTGAATGTGAGCATACGAGGACTATCCAGGACATGCGTTGTTTACCTCTCCAACGATGATAGTTCGGACGGATGTTTTGGTTTCAAGGTCTAGAATCTTGACATACCCATCTTGGCACCCAGCAGCAATAGTATCACCTCTGGGCACAAGCGCAAGAACAGCGCCGTGTCCACAATCAAATTCATGGATCAAAGTGGGGGTTTGTGTTGAACAATTCCAAAGCTATTTGCAGCTGTCAAATCTAAAACGACTACCTGTCAAACTTAAATAACGCACTTTGACCTTTTCATCACCACTGCCTGTCGCAAGACGCACGCCATTTTCGTCATCTAAGACAATCATGCAATATACATAACCCCAATGTGCAGAATCAAGAACATTAGAAGCCGTGATCTTGAGGTATGTTTGTGGGACTTGGATGTCGTAAGTATCAGAGTCTGGGCTTTCTCGACCTAAGTGGCCATTACGGGCATTTATGTCTGCAGGTTTACGTAGATATTGGGGATAGCTATCAAAGAATTTGTGTGCCTTGCGAGATGTTGGTGTGGTGTATCCACTTGAAACCACATCTTGAAGCGAAGTAGATGATGCGGATGGAGAGGGTGAAGGACTGAAGTGGAACCACTGAAGCGAGGTGTTCTGACAGCCGACATGGATTGTCTGAAGGGTTGAAGACCAAGCCAACGAGAAAAGATCACCCGAACAAATTTCGAGGCACGGTTCAATGATATAAAGAGGGGACAGTGTTTTGGTGCACCAGACCTGATAGATGTGAGCATGTGCGTGCGTGGAGACGGTCCCTGGCTCACTCGAATCCTACTGTCTCCTGTGCACACGGTGAGCTCATTGACAATGGAGTTATTGAGATGAACATACCTCCTGAGCTAAATAACCAATTTCTGTCTTTTGCGTACTCTAGGGCGAGAACGCTTCCAGTATGGCCGCACAGGGTGGCTTTCAATGAGAAGGTCCTTTTGTCCCAAACCTGAGAGATCGGTCATTTAAATAGTCTAGGTACTAGCAAGCCGATATGTACCAAAATATCACGATTCTGGCTGCCAGAGAATATGTAGTCGTCGGTGGCGGCAAGACTGAGGACCGAACTCTTGTTCTCCTGGAGAGAGTGGAGAAGACGCGGGTGCTCCTGGCCGCCATAAAGATCACGGGCAAGGGAAGCTGGCTTCATGAGAAACGGGAGTCAAGGAAGAAGAGGACTTACGGTGCACCTGCATGGAGTTTACGGCTAGTGTGATGAGCTGCCAGATGCTTTCTTCTTCAGACTCCGATGACCTCCCAGGCCTTGTCCATGTTATTGCCTCGCGTATGTATCCTGTCTTCAATGCTATCTCGGCTCATTATCCTCAGGGAAATTAGAGCGGAAACGGACGCGGACCTCCTGTCACAGTTCTAGAATTCGTAAGAAGCAGAAGACTCGGGGTGTGTATTAATATTGCGCGTGGTCTATTATTTCTGACTTGTGCATAGTAAACACAAAGGCCAGGGGTAACACTGCGTCTCTGAAGCACTATCAGTTGCTGGCTATTCCTATCGAATTAACGTCCGAAGACGAACACCGGTGTCGGAACCCCAAGTCTAAACTCAATGATGCGAAAAACATCATTCCATTGGCACAAGTGATCGACCTTTGTTCAGATGCAGAGGATGTGCCCCCGCTATCGCACCCTTCCAAAGATTTCGTATCTCCATCCCGAGAAACAGACTCGACAGTCTCGAGTGAAAATGATGACATCGGTCCGTCTTCACTTTCTAACCACGCTACACTCCCAGATGATGTGCAACATCCATCTCAACGAGGGCAACAGCTATTGGTTGAGCGGATGCGACGAGAAAAGAGGAAAGGGCGAGACGTCGTAATGAATGTGAAGAAACAAATGTTGTGGCAAGAAGAGGAGGAAGAGGCTTCAAATAATGCATCCGAAACAATCATTTGTCCGCCGCCGCGCAAGCGGCTCCGGGGTTCCTCTTCTTCGCATTCTCCTGTGTTAATCGTGCCAAGTCGACGAATTTCCCTCCCTTGTGCACCGTCCCATGGGCCAAACGAAACTCAGAGCTTTCCATCTTCTGAAGAAAGTAGGCATTGTCCAGTACCTGACCAACTCTCCTCGTCAGAAGCAGAAGAATCAAAAAAACCTCTGCAATCTGTGTATGATGATATCTTCCGAACTATGCCCCATTCCGAAGGCGACTTTACCTTGTGTAATGCTTTTTCGTCCAAAGTTCGACTCCCACCTCACCCAACCGCTACAGCCAAGGGCTTCGAGCCTTTTGACATGAACTCAACTCCACCACCTCTTCTCACACCATCATTCTTTGAAAGAGCCAGACAGCCACTGCTTTCACTGCCTAACAAATCCTCAAGGACAAAATTCGCAGCCTCGAATCGGACACATAAGTGAGGGTTGAAGTGTTCTTTCGGTGAATGTGGCTGCTGACATGGTCTGAACAGGCGACCGTTACTATCCTTAGGAACATTGTCTTCAAATGATTTCGGATACACTTCAATGGATTTTTCACAAAAATCGAGGTTGATCGCGTCTAAATCCCCAAAGCCAGCCTCTCTTACTGCAGTCAGTCAATCTGAAGTGGCAATCTCCACTCCTGAATCCCGTTCATTGAGTAAGATGAGATCGCGAGCTTCAAGTTCAGATCAAAGTGAAATTACAACCCAAACCTCAGATATCGAGCTGCTCGAAAAATCTAAACCCGAAGACGTCACTGGAGTTGCTTTCATTACATCAAGATGCTCAATTACCCAAGATTCTCCTGGACAGGTTGACTCTGTCTGAAATGCTACCGATTACTTAGCCTGAAGTACCTGTCACCACAGAGGTTCAATTAAACCTGACGAATACGTTTCTTTATGTAAAGCTCCTGCCAAACCTACCGCTTCCGATCCTCTGCCTGTCCATTCATCTAAAGACTACATTAGAGGGAAAGCTTCAAATCCGGTTGTCACCAAATTGAATATTATCATTGAATACTCTCAATCGATATTGTACTTTTATCTTGCCTTCTCTACCAATCAAATTGATACCATTGGACTGGTGAAATGAACAGATCGTTGACACCTTCTCAGGAACCAGAAAGTAGCTGATATATTGTTCCTGGGGTAGTTCATCATTTTTTGCGGCGTCGGAAGATTGGCTTGAATATTGCATGGCGACGAGTAAACCATAGGTCACCATGTCTTAATGGATACTACTTTCTTGAGAAAAAGTGTTTGATTCATGTACGTTATATAGGGATGATACTATGGCAATTTGGTACCAAGCCAATGATTCCATTGGCCTGAGAAAGTTGACCTGGCGTCAATCTATCTCGGTTGGTACACATTGACCATGCAGACCCTGCTTCGTCTTAGCCCTAATAGTCCTCGTAGCATCATTTCTAGACTATCTCTATCTCAACCAACATGTCAGCGACTCCTCCTGCGGAAGTTCTCAATGACAAAGACCCCGACACCCCCACCCACCCTTCGCAGATCATATCTCTACGTTCCATCGTCCTCCGATAAAATGTTGGAGAAAACCAAAACTTCAGATTCAGACGTTTTTGTATACGATTTGGAGGATAGCGTCGCGCCTAATATCAATGATAAAGTTACTGCGAGGGAGAGGTTGAAAGCATTTTTGGCCGTTGAGTTTTAGTTTTCTTTCCAAGGTTTGTCGAACCTAATGGGTTGTGACTGACAGACGGATCCGATTGCGAACTGGGGACGTGTGGGTGTACGAGTGAATGGAATAGGTACACCATTTTTCGAAGATGATATCAAGGCTCTTGTATGTCCTTTCGTCCGACTCTACTGAGTATGACTGAATAACTTTCTTCTTACCATACAAACGCTTCCTCAGTTCACTTTAGAAAACGTGATGCACCTTATTCTTCCAAAAATTCATAGCACAAAGGATCTGGACTATGCTTCCAGATGCTTATACGACGTATACATGACTACAGACAGAGAGAACTCTGTGAA